>Ga0116204_1000411_pt1 | contig 24334 bp, 26 predicted proteins | sample LakKivwa52mmetaG_FD_94481 | JGI IMG/M metagenome (GOLD analysis project Ga0116204, IMG submission 94481) | Anoxic lake water microbial communities from Lake Kivu, Rwanda to study Microbial Dark Matter (Phase II) - Lake Kivu water 52m metaG | ecosystem: Environmental > Aquatic > Freshwater > Lake... | reverse complement strand
TTGCTCCGATTAGTTTTAAAGCATACTATTTATATATCTATGAATAACAAAATCAAATTTTTGGTCATTACATTCGCAATCTTATTAACCAGTTGCGCCGGCTTCTCTTTTAGCTCATCAAACCCAAGTGAAAACACGACCTCAATCTATGTTGATTTTTCACCCGAGATTGAACAATTGACACTAGATGTCACCTATGTAAATGAAGACTATGTATTGCCGACGTTAGATACGACATCCGTTAGTGTTATTTGGACAAGCGATGATATGGAAATCATAGAAGGGGTGCTCAAATACATTAACCCATCATTTGATTTCACGGCCTCAATTAGCGCCCTCATTTCAAAAAACGGCGGTGAATATACGCACACGCAATCACTGCTCGTTAAGAGTCAAAGGAATGCGCCAATTATTAGCGACATGCCACAACTCAATTTAACGCTTAGCGGAGGCCTACAAGAAACGGATATATATTACGAAGATTATGTGCGTGGTACGGCGAGCATAGATCATACCGCCAACGGAGTACGCCAAAACACGGTTATTACTTCGCCCTATGGCATCAGGATAAGAGGTAATTCCACTCGCAGAATGCCGAAACGTTCATATCGGCTACGCTTTGACAAAAACACATCATTACTCGGTATGGCAGCGGCCAAGAACTACATATTATTGGCTAATCACATCGATAAATCGCTGATACGCAATAGCATCGCTCAATTTCTCGCCCACATGTATCCCGAAACATTGCACCCGCTTGATTTTCGCTTCGTTGAGTTGGTTGTAAACGATGAATACCTTGGTCAATACTTTATGATGGAGCGTGTCGAGTTTCAAAAAAACCGCTGGAATGTTGAATCAAACTTAGAATTAAATGATGCAGGGTTTCTGTTGGAGTTGGATTATCGCGCCTTTGAACGCGGTGAAGGTATTGAAGATGGCGACTTCTTTTGGCTTGATTACCGGCCCTATTTTATCCGCGAACCCGACTATAATGATCCGCTTTATGTGCCCGCACGTCATACACGATTTATCAAAGAATATTTGTTTGAAGTGAGAGACACGATTAATTCTCAAAGCGGTTTTGAATCTTTAATCGATGTCGATAACTTTGTTGATTTCTTCATGTTGCAGGAAATCACCAAAAACGTCGATATTAATTTTGGATCGTTATATTTCGTTAAAGAGACGGGGCAGCCGCTACGAATGAGCCCGTTATGGGATTTCGACATTTCGCTAGGCAATGGCGATTATTTCCCCTCACAAGCAGAGGGTCATTGGGGCTGGGTTGACTATTGGGAAGACTTCGATAATAACAACAATATGTTTTTTACAAGGCTGATGGAAATTCCTACATTTCGTTATCAATTTGTAACACGATTAAACGATTTTAAAAATCGCGTTCTGCCAATCTTAAATAATTGGCTTGATGATAATCATGATAATTGGATTGCCAATTCCGAGCGCAACTTACAAAAGTGGCCGCTTGAACTTTGTGATGGACCTTGGTGCCCGATTCCTGAAGACCAACGGGCATTTGAAACATATGAGCAACATCTCGATTTCGTAAAGAATTATATTAATGAGCGCACTGATTGGATGATTGCCAATATTTCGCCAACCATTTAATCAGGTTCAATTTACTTAACAGGTGAAGCAGTGGCAAAACTAATTATTATTACCGGCTTTCTGGCAACGATGAAAACGACGATTTCCCAGCGTCTAGGCAATGACTTAAACATTGTTTGTTTAAACAAGGATTCATTCAAAGAAGTGTTGGGCGATACGATTGGATACACTAACCGTGAAGAAAATTTGAAATTGTCCCAAGCCACATTCAAAATCATGAAAATGATGACCGAGAAACTACTTGTGTCAGGCATTGATGTAATGATTGAAAGCAATTTCAAGCCACACGAACTAGCTGAGTTAAAGGAAATGCTTCCAATACCGATAGCAAATGTTTTAAGTCTTTTCGTATACGGACAACCTGAAGTCATCTATCAAAGATACAAATCGCGACAACCAAATCGTCATATAGTTCATAAATCGATTAATTTGATGTCTTATGATACATTCGTAACTTCGATGGATGGATATCGTAGCAGTGATTGCCTCGGACAGGTCATCAGTGTCGATACGACCGAATTTAGTGAACAGAAATATAACTCAATACTGGAAAGCACTAAATGTTTTCTTGCCACTAAATAAAGGGATGGAATTAACATGATTACCTTTACTCAAATGCGAATCGCTTTAGAATCGGGACGGGTTACAAGCCTACAACTAGTTAATCAAGCATTGGAAAATAACCGGCAATGGCTTGATAAAAACGCGATTGGGCGCATTAGCCCACTTGCTAAAAAACTTGCCAAAAAACGCGATGAAGAACGCCGACTGGGATTTGTTCGTGGTCCACTTCATGGCATACCGATTGTGATTAAGGATAATATCTTTTATAAAGACGGAACGCCCACGACGTGCAATGCCTATGCCCTCCATGATTTTTATCCACCCGCGCACGCACCCATCGTCAAGTACTTGCTTGATAAAGGGGCGATCATTATCGGTAAAGCGAATTTATCCGAATACGCCTATTTTCTGAGTGATGACAAAATGCCGTCTGGTTATGGCTCGATGTATGGTCAGGTCAAGCATCCGTTTGACGAAACGATTGATCCGCTGGGATCATCGACGGGAAGCGCCGTCGCTGTTAAATTGGGAATCGTGCCCGGGGCCATCGGCACCGAGACCAACGGTTCACTGATGGCACCTGCCTTCCAGTGTCAAATCGTCGCTTTAAAACCCACGTTTGGACTTGTGAGCCAACAAGGTATCATTCCCATATCACCCGTTCAAGATACGGCCGGACCGATGGCTAGCTGCGTGTATGATTGCGCATTATTAATGGATGCGCTTATTGACGATCAACAACACGTTCACCCATTCCCGTTTTCACAATCGTTTGCCGAGGCGATAGAGCAACCATTAACAGGTGGAAAAATCGGGCTTGTGCATTTTGAAGACAACCAATACTCAAGTGAAGAGTTTGCTGTTATAGAACAGTCCAAGGCCCGAATTATCAAGGCCGGATTTACGTATGAAGAGATCATCGTAAAATTACCGAAACTCGAAAACGAGCCGACTTTGCTAGTGGAATTTAAATACGCGATTAACCAATTTCTGCAATCTGTCAGTGGATTGACACCACATAAATCACTTGAAGATTTGATTTTGTTCCACCGCGAACATGCAAAGCGATGTTTAAGATACGGGCAAACGATTTTTGAGAAAGCCGTAGCCACACACGGCGATGTGACGCATCCGGAATATCTAGCGTGGCGCGATAGTTTACTTGACGAAGCCCATTTATTTGAGAAGATTTTGCACGAGAAACAACTAGTGGCCATCGGCACGCCGGTATGGCTTAGTTTCGCTCCAATTTATGGTAACCCCTCGCTTTGTATCCCCGAAGGTATCTTCAATAAGCAACCGAAAGCGATGGTGTTTGTCGCCAAGAAATATGATGATCAAACGTTATTAAGATTTGGTCATGCCTATGAGGCGACATCCCTTTAAGAGAAAGAGCAAACTATATTAATTTGTTACCAATTTCAATCGTCAAATATTTTTTGTTTATAAAAAGATAAGACAATTGCGAATCTGTATAGTTTATAATAGTAATAAGTCCTAATAAGCACTAGGAGTCGCTCGGATTGAAAATAAAGACAATCATACTTTCGTGCTTTGGTTTTATATTTCTTGCCATGGGAGCCATCGGCATTTTGTTGCCCATCTGGCCGACAACACCTTTTGTCATTTTGGCGGTTGCTTGTTTTTCGGCAACGCCGCGTATAAAAGCTTGGATTATGAGAATTCCTTTTTTCCGTGAGCATATTGAGAACTACCAACGGCGAAATGGCTTATCACAGAAAACCTTCTGGCAAAGCATCGCTTGGTTGTGGGGGATGCTGCTAATATCAATTTTAGCCATTCGAACTCCGGCCATTTATATCATTCTTCCAATCATCGGCATCGCCGTGACCGTTCATCTAATATTTATGGCAAAACCAAAAGAGGATTAACATGACAATGAAACGCATTGCCGGAATAATTGAAACGGTCTTCGATGTCGCTTATTTAATGACGGCGATTATTATCGGAATAATCTTATTTGCCGACTCCTCGAGAAATATTCCCCGCCTACTGGCGAGTACGATGGCTGGTCTGCTTATTATCGGAGATGCCTTTCATTTGCTGCCCCGGTTATTATTTCTCGTTCGACCACAAGAAGAAACATTAACAAAATATTTAGGCACCGGAAAGCAAATAACATCGATCACGATGACGTTATTTTATGTGCTGTTATGGCAAATCGGCATGTTGCTTTTTGCTGTGCCAAACGAACAATTTTGGACCATCATCATGACTCTGTTAGCGATTGTGCGCATCGGGTTATGTCTAATTCCCCAAAACAATTGGCAGCAGCGACAACCACCGCTTAATTTTGCCATATATCGCAATATCCCCTTTCTTATTCAAGGAATTCTTGTTGGGGTTTTATTCTTTTTGTATCGAAGCGCGATACCTAATCTCAACTTAATATGGCTCGCTGTGTCATTAAGCTTTTTGTTTTATATTCCGGTCGTGTTGTTTTCCAATAAATTCCCGCTTATCGGAATTTTGATGCTACCTAAAACCGTCGCCTACGTTTGGATTTTGATCATGATGTTGTCACTATAGTTTCTTCATATCGAAACGATATGTTAACTAAAAAAGAAAGGTAAAAGTATATGAAAGACCACAAGAAGCTGACTAACGAAGTCGGGGCACCGATACCCGACAATGAAAACGCGATTACCGCTGGTCCACGCGGTCCCGTCGTCATGCAAGACGTCTGGCTGATGGAGAAGATGGCCCACTTCAATCGTGAAGTGATACCCGAGCGACGCATGCACGCCAAAGGTTGGGGTGCCTATGGAAAACTGACGGTTACTCACGATATTTCTCGCTACACTAAAGCCAAAGTACTACAACCGGGCAAAGAAACGGAATTATTCATCAGATTTTCAACTGTCGCCGGCGAACGCGGTGCGGCCGATTGCGAACGCGACATCCGTGGCGTCGCCGTTAAATTTTACACCGAGGAAGGCAATTGGGATCTCGTCGGCAATAACACCCCGACGTTTTTCATTCGCGACGTTCATAACTTTGCCGACTTAAACCGCGCGGTCAAACGCGATCCTCACACCGGAAGACGATGTGCCCAAAACAATTGGGACTTTTGGACATTGCTACCGGAATGTTTCCACCAAATCACCGTCGTCATGAGCGATCGGGGTATTCCCGCTTCATTTAGGCACATGCACTTTTTTGGTGAACACACATTCTCATTCTACAACGCTAAAAATGAACGATTCTGGTGCAAATTCCACTTCAAAACGGAACAAGGCATCAAAAACCTATCCAATGAAGAAGCCGCAAAGATTAATGGCATGGACCGTGAATACCATGGAAAAGATCTCTATGAGGCGATTGAACGGGGAGAGTTCCCCAAGTGGAAAATGTATGTTCAAATCATGACCGAAGAACAAGCCAATCACCATTACGAAAATCCGTTTGATATTACCAAGATTTGGCGACATGGCGAATATCCGCTAATCGAGGTTGGCGTTTTGGAACTAAACCGCAATCCCGAAAACTATTTTGCGGAAGTCGAGCAAGCGGCATTTACGCCCGCTCACGTTGTACCAGGTATCGGTTTCAGTCCTGACCGGTTTCTCCAAGGAAGACTTTTCTCATATGGCGATGCCCACCGCTATCGGCTGGGCGTCAACTATAATCAGATTCCAGTCAACCGCGCCAGGGTAGATGTTTCTGATTATCACCGCGATGGGGCGATGCGCGTTGATGGAAACTATGGACGCACGCCAGCTTATACACCTAACAGCCATGGCGTATGGATGGCGCAACCGGAAGTTAACGAACCGCCACTTGAACTAGATGGCGCGATGTATCGCTATGATCCCAAAGATGATCCGACTGACGATTGCTTCCGCGCCGGCGGCGATTTGTGGCGCGTCATGAGTGCGGATAAAAAACAGATATTAATCGAAAACACGGTCACCGATATGGCAATGGTTACTACCAACATCAAATATCGTCACGCCGTACATTGCCTCTTAGCCGACCCCGAATACGGTCGACGTTTTTCTATAGCGGCCGGACTCGACTTTGAAAAGGTCACGCAGCTTAGCAAACTCGATAATAACGGTTTGAACAAGGCCACGCTCACGCCAGATATGTAGTGAATAAGTTTGGAAGTAATTAATACGAAAAAACGACGAATCACAAGACAGCGACAATTGGTGTTCGAAGCGGTCAAACAAAGGTGCAATCATCCAACCGCCGAGCAAATCTATGTCGATGTCCGCAGTAAGGATAAGCGCATTAGTCGCGGTACCGTGTACCGCAATTTGAATGTGCTTGTAAGTGAAGGTCATATTCAGCAAGTTAAAACGGCCGCCGTCGATCATTATGAAGCCAAACCAGAGAAACACCAGCACGTTATTTGCTCATCGTGCGGACAGATTGAAGATGTGCTGCTTCCTTATGACGAAGCACTTGATTCGAACGTATCGCAGATATCGGGATATGTCATTACAAGACATCGATCGATTTTTGAGGGTATCTGCCCCAAATGTAGAAGCAAGTAATTGCTCAAAGTTTAACTAAGCCCCTGAGAATGCTCATTCAGGGGCTTTTTAATCGTTTAGACCACGATGTGACCTATGATAAAATAACAATCACATAAGTAGGCGCAACAATATGGAAAAACTAATTCTCAAAACTCCAACAAAATCGTATAGCAAGCAAATTTGGGACTATAAACAAGCTTTTGAAGTTCGTGGTGAAAACCTAGCCGGATGCAACACTTTGGAGAAATGTTCAAGTGTGGATCAATGGCTTCATGATGTCACAATGTTTTCCCAGATCGACACATGTCCAAAAGGATACGTTCCTTCATCGCTATATTTAGCAATTAGGGAAGTAGACGACACTTTAGTAGGCATCATTGACATACGTCATCATATCGATCACCCAATCTTAAGTCAGTGGGGCGGGCACATCGGATATTCGGTCATTCATAACCAAAGACAAAAAGGTTACGCGAAAGAAATGCTTCGCCTGGCCTTGATTAAATGCCAAGAGCTAGGCATTGATCAAGTATTGATCACATGTGATCAAAACAATATTGCCAGTAAAAAGACGATTGTTGCTAATGGCGGCATATTTGAAAAAACCATCCTCGTCGATGGAAAAACATCCGAGCGATATTGGATTAAAACAAAATAAAAACACCATTAATGGCTAAGGGCAAATCAATGGTGTTCAGTTTACAAGGCAACTATTTAATCGCGTTAACTTTTTCAATAATCAAATTAGCGATACGTTCTATTTCCTTTGGTTCTTTTAAATCATTGACCTCAAGGAATACTAGTTGCTTGTCAGGATAGGCAAAATCTTTGTAGACCTTTTTCGCGGAGACATAATAATTGTCATAATGGAAGTTCAAATATTCAATTTCGTGAATTTCAAACGGCTGTCCGCGCATGGCGACGTTACGGAATAATATGTCTTTAGTGCGAACTAATACGATTTCTAAATCGGTTGGTGGCAGCTGTTTAATATGTTCTTTAGCAATATTCAGCGAAAGTTCGTACTGTTCAGGCGTCATATAACCTTCTAGATGCAATAGTTCGGTATAAATCATGTTGCTATAAAATGTTGAATCAAAAATGATGTTGGCGATGTCTTTGGTTTTCCACATCAGGTAGAACATTGCCGCGTAGAAGGCGTTTTGGCCCATGTAGGAAAATGTATCTTTATCATCGTAAAAGAACTGTAAGTATTCATTGTGTTCGATTGGTTCTTTAACCAGTTCATAGCCAAGATATGCGGCAAGTTCACGCGTCAGCAACGATTTGCCGGCTCCGTTTGGTCCGTTGATGCCAATTCTCATGATGAAACTCCTTAGGGTGATACAAATAAAGTATAACGCGATGGCAAAATTCGACGACCGAATTTGTGAATGAAAGCGGTATTATCAGAGAGTTTATCATCTTGTCGCTGCAAGTTTGATAAAATAATCGAGGAGAACGATCATGAAAAAACCAGTCATTATCGGCATCGCCGGAGGGACCGCTTCCGGCAAATCGACGCTGGCCGACAATTTGTCACGCAAATCTAATCCAGCGGCGACGGTCGTCATTCGGCTTGACCACTATTACCGCGATCATCAGGAGTTGACATTTGAACAACGGACGCAACTAAACTATGACTGTCCCGAAGCGTTTGACATCGAACTGGTGATTGAACATTTGCAACTATTAAAGCAAGGACAAGCGATTGATTGTCCCGAATATGATTTCTCCAAACATTGCCGTAAAAGTGAAACCGAACGCATTAACGCGTGCCCGGTTATTATTCTTGAAGGCATCATGGCATTAGCGATTCCTTCAATCCGCGAACTAATCGATTTTAAGATTTTCGTCGATACTCCGGCTGATGTGCGTTTATTAAGACGCATTCATCGCGACTTAAACGAACGTGGCCGCACGCTTGAAAGCGTTGCCGAGCAATATTTGAAAACCGTTCGTCCGATGCACGACCTTCATGTCGAATCATCGAAGGTATATGCCGACTTAATTGTGCCCGAAGGCGGGTATAATCTTGTCGCGCTTGATATATTAGTCTCCCGCGTTATCCAGATGATTGACGAGAGCTCACGTTAAGCTCCGCTAAAAATTCAATCACGACCGCGGTTCATTTTGCCACCCATAGGAGGTTCAAACAAAATGAGAATTGGTATCATTGGTCCCACCGGGGCCGGAAAATCCTTGCTTGCCACGAAGGTGTCCTCTTATTACAAGGCAACGCTAATCGAAGAGCCAGTCGCCAAATCACCGTATCTACCGGTGTTTTATTACAACAAAGATCGGATGTCGTTTATCGCCCAAAACGCCTTTTATAGCGAGTTATTCATCTTGTTATACAAGCAGCGTCACAACGACAATATCATCATCGATTCGACGATGTTTTCTAATCTCGTGTTTTCTGAGCAACTCCATGGCGAGGGCTTTATGGACGAGCAACAACTTGAACTCGTCTATCGCATTGCCGAAGAGGGTTTGAAACACTTACCGCCGCTTGACATCCATATCGTCATCAAACGCCGTAACGAGCAACTCGTTGCCAATGTCCATAAACGGGGACGGGATGTCGAAATCGGACAAGATGAATATTTGGCGAAACATAACGCCAATTATTATCCGACGCTCGAAAGAATTTATAACCGCTATCATGTAAATGAGGCCAATATCTTATGGCTACCAATCGAAGATATGGAAGATCCTCAAGAATTTGCTTCAATCATTGAAAAAATCAACGCAAAATATAAACTATTAACAAAAGGGTAAGCGTGATATTGCGTGGGTAATTTCCAAAAAATCGCTATCGATAACTTCGTCGGCCGTAAACACTTTTTATGGTTTAAGGAATATCGCGAGCCAACCTATGGCATGACCTCGCAGGTCGACATAACCGCCTTTTATAACTTTGTTAAAACAAACGGATATCCAGTTTTCCTCTCGCTTGTATATCTAGTGACCAGAGCGTTAAACGAAGTCATTGAATTTCGATATCGCTATGATGGAACCGACATTATCTTATTTGACCGCATTCATCCCGCCTTCACGGTGATGACCGATTTAGGCCACTATGATAACTGCGATGAAGTAGACCTCCACGACGATTTGAGGACGTTCCTGAATGAGGCACAACCCAAAGTCGCTTATGTCAAAAGCGGCGCCCAATTGGCCCATCCCCAGTTCGACACCCGGTATGATCAGTTTTACATCAGTAGCGCCCCATGGATTGAATTAACCGCGGTCACTCATCCGATGAACGACAACTTATTCGCATATATTCCCAGGGTCACTTGGGACAAATTCCATTTTGAAAACGATAAAGTGACGATGCATCTAAACATCGTCGTCCACCATGCGCTGATATCGGGCAAACCACTAGCCGATGGATTCATCAAGGTTCAGGAATTGCTTAACAATCCAGACCGCATCTTAAAATAGAGCCCAGACACTTAGTCACTAATAAGCGCTTAATGCGCTTTTTTATTTTTTCGTAGAGGCAAGTGGTTATGCCTAGACCAAGACATATTTCGCTTTTTGTAACATGGTTATCACCCATCAATATGAAAATAAAACAAACACAAATTAAAGGAATATAATTAAAACAATAGCTGGCCATGTTTACGTGGCTGAGGTGAAGTATGATTAAGAAAACATCAATCATTGTTGCTCTTGCAAGCGCGATTACTTTCATGTCGGGATGCACGACTCCGACGATGGAATATCGCCTCGTTCATATTTTAGACACCGAACCCGGTTTTCACTATGTCGATCCGCGCGAAGCGACAGAGTGGTTAATGGAAAACGGGCTTAATAACGTTGATACTTTCTCGGTATATTTATATGAACCAAGTGACGAGACACCATTTGGAGAAACAAGTTTTTTCACATATCTCGGCGATTATGTGATTTATATCGACCCAACCACCGAAAAATATTACACGCGTGAAAAAAGCACAATTAAAGACGATATCACGCAATACTACATCGATAAAGAACAATTTTTAAGCGGACAATAAATTATTAGATTCTTAGTAAAAATGTTCATATCATGACCATTTTGTCTTTGATTGTATCGAACGAAAACAATATTTGAGCATGATTAATGATTAAAAAACAAACTCATGGTTTAAAAAAGTAATTATAGTTATATACTATTAATAGCGTCAAATGAAACCCCTATCATCGATCACCCATATACACATCTGATTTACACTCGAAGTGTATTTTTTTATCTAAAAATCCCTGCGGTAATGCGAGGAGGAAACTAGTGGAGTCTCCAGAAAAAGAGCTAAAAATCAACCAGGCCTGGTGCAAAGGTTGTGGCATTTGCGTTGCGTTCTGCCCCAAAGACGCACTGGAAATGGTTGATGGAAAAGCGGTATTAAAACAAGATAATGATTGCATTATGTGTGCCCTGTGCGAACAGCGGTGTCCCGATTATGCAATTTATGTCGATGATGGCAAGGGAGCAAAAGCACCATGGGAAAAATAGTGCTGATGCAAGGCAACGAAGCATGTACTGAAGGCGCTATCGCCGCGGGAATGCGACTGTATGCCGGCTATCCGATTACTCCTTCAACCGAAATCGCCGAATTAGCGGCTAAACGATTGCCGCAAGTTGGCGGAACATTTATTCAAATGGAAGACGAGATTGCTTCCATCGCCTGTGCGATTGGCGCTTCCGTCACCGGTGTTAAAGCCATGACAGCCACCAGTGGCCCCGGCTTTTCGCTTAAACAAGAAAATTTAGGATATGCCGCTTTAGCGGAAATCCCCTTAGTCGTCGTTGACGTGCAGCGTATGGGTCCGTCAACCGGCATGCCGACATCACCCTCGCAAGGCGATGTCATGATGGCACGCTGGGGCACCCATGGCGATCACCCCGTGATTGCGCTATGCCCATCATCGGTCAGAGAAACTTACGATTTGACGATTCGAGCATTTAACCTCTCCGAAAAATACCGAACCCCGGTTCTTTTGATGATGGATGAGATGGTCGGTCATTTACGCGAAGGCGTTGAACTACCCGATTTCGAATCAATCAAAATCATTAATCGACCGACAATCATTAATCCAGACCCATATCGCGCCCCTTATATAACGACGCCCGACAATCTTGTCCCGGCGATGGCGCCTTTCGGCGAAGGACAGCGCTATAACATTACCGGCTTAATGCACGATGAATCCGGCTTTCCCAGCAGTTCGACCGAAAACGCCGAAAAGCTTGTGGACCGCTTAATGAAGAAAGTATCTAACAATTATGAGGACATCGTCCAAGTCGAACAACTTGGCATGGATGATGCCGAGATTGCCATCTTCTGCTATGGAGGCACGATGAGGGCCGCCTTATCAACCATGGAAGAAGCGCGAGAAAAAGGCATTAAAGTCGGAATATTCCGTCCGATCACTTTATGGCCGTTTCCAGAAAAAGAACTCGCCCTCGCTGCGAAGAAACTCAAACGCGTCGTCGTCGTCGAACATAACTACGGGCAAATGGTTTTAGAAGTTGAACGCGTGATTAAAAACACATGTCCCATTGATTTTGTCGGAAAATATAACGGCACGATGCTGACACCGGAAGAAATCATCAAGAAACTGGAGGAGGCGCACGTATGGAATATACCGTCGACATCAATTCAAAAAGCGACGATACATCAAAACTAATCGATAAATACATGCGCACCGAACACCTGCCCCATATTTGGTGCGCGGGTTGCGGTAACGGCATCATCATGCGTGATGTCGTCCAGGCAATTGAAAATCTTGGGCTCGATCGCAATAAAACAATTATTGTTTCGGGGATCGGATGTTCCTCAAGAGCGGCCGGCTATATGGATTTCAACACGATTCACACGACCCATGGCCGCGCGATTGCCTTTGCCACGGGCATTAAATTAGCTAATCCCAAGCTTGAAATCATTGTCATCGCTGGTGACGGCGATATTTCGGCGATTGGCGGCAATCACCTAATCCACGCCGCCAGACGCAATATCGGGATGACCGTCGTTGTCATGAACAACAATATTTACGGGATGACGGGCGGTCAATATTCTCCAACGACACCCGCGCAAGCAATTGGCACGACCGCGCCTTATGGAAGCATTGACCGGACGTTTGATATCGCGCAACTAGCCTATGGCGCCGGCGCCTCATATGCGGCCAGGGGTAGTGCCTACCATGTTCGACAAACGATTGACTTAATCCAAAAAGGCATAGCCCACCAAGGATTTTCATTAATCGATGTCGCCACCACGTGTCCGACTTACTATGGCCGTGAAAACAAAGCAGGCGATGCCGTTGAAATGCTTAAATGGCAACAAGTAAACGCGGTTACCGTTGAGATTGCCGCAAAGATGACACCGGAACAACTTAAAGGTAAGTTGATTATCGGTTTACTACATCAGGCTGATTACAAAGAATATACTGTCGCCTATCAAGAAATGATTGAGCGATTAAATAAAGAGAGAGAAGCCCGTGGAAATAAATAAGCGGCACGATATCCGTCTGGCCGGAAATGGCGGTCAGGGTGTTATTTTAGCGACAATCATTCTCGCCGAAGCGGCGATTTTAAGCGGTAAGCACACAGCGCAAACCGGAACCTATGGTCCCGAAGCTCGCGGTGGCGCTTGTAAAGCCGAAATATTGATTTCCGATAAACCGATTGGATTTACCAAAGTGCTTGATCCCACGTTTTTACTCGTGTTTACCAAAAAAGCGCTGGACCGGTATGCACCGCGCATATCTGAAGGAAGTCTTGTCATGCTGGATAAGGGACTAGAAATATCACCCGATGTTTCACCAAGTCACGTGATTACCTTACCATTACTGGACACGGCGCGTAACGTCGTTGGTAAAGTCCAAACCGCGAACATCGTTGCCATCGGCGCGATTAATGAATTCTTGCACATCGCTTCCGATGAGATATTGCGGCAAGCCGTATTAATGCACGTTCCTAGTGGCAGCAAAGATTTGAATATTAAAGCGCTGGCGATTGGAAAACAGCTCGCGCTTGACTGGAAAAGAGACCAGGTATAATGAAGATTCATGAATATCAAGCCAAGGAACTGTTATTAGCCTATGGGCTACCAGTCCCGACCGGTTTCATATGCGAGAATCCTGACCAAGTCAGACAAGCGGCCACTCAGTACGACACCTGCGTAATTAAAGCCCAAATACATGCTGGCGGTCGCGGTAAGGGCGGGGGCATTAAACTCGCCAATAATCCTGATCAAGCCTATGAACTAGCCAAACAAATCATCGGCATGAATCTAGTTACAAAGCAAACAGGGCCTGAAGGTAAAACTGTTAAACGCGTGCTCGTGACGGAGACCGTCAAATATTCGAAAGAATATTATTTGAGCATTACGGTTGATCATGCGAATGCCGGTCTCGTTATCGTCGCTTCTTGCGAAGGCGGCACCGAAATTGAAGAAATAGCGGAAGCTCATCCCGAGAAAATTGTGCAAATACCCGTTTCGTTAATCACGGGCTTAAGCGATCAAATCGTTAGTCAAGTCGCGCATGCTTTGGAGTTGGCCGACACGAAAGTTCCGCAGCTTAATACATTGCTTGATGGCATGATTAAACTATTCATCGAAAAAGATTGCGCGCTTGTGGAAATAAACCCCCTTGTGCTTACGCATGACAATCAGTTATTATGCTTAGATGCCAAAATCAGTTTTGATGATAATGCACTATTTCGTCATCCCGATATTAAACAACTACGCGATATCGATGAAGAAGATCCTAAAGAATACTGGGCCTCGCAAAACGATTTAAGTTACGTGACGCTTGATGGAAACATCGGGTGTCTGGTCAACGGCGCTGGTCTAGCCATGGCGACGATGGACATTATCAAACACTTTGGTGGACAGCCGGCTAATTTCCTTGACGTTGGCGGGGGCGCGAGTGCCGAGCGCGTTAAAATCGCATTTGAAATTTTACTATCAGATCCGAATGTCAAGGCCATCTTTATCAACATCTTCGGGGGCATCATGAAGTGCGATGTGATTGCCTCGGGTGTTGTCGCCGCGGCCAAACAAATCGGATTGAATATCCCGTTAATCGTCAGATTAGAAGGCACTAATGTCGAATTAGGCCGTCAAATCCTCAGTGAATCGGGATTAGCGATTATTTCCGCAATTGATATGGCCGATGGGGCCAGAAAAGCGATTGCCGCTACCTTGGAGGTGTCGGCATGAGCATCTATGTTAACAAGACGACAAAACTTATCGTTCAAGGCATCACCGGAAACGCCGGTTCGTTCCATACCCAGAAGATGTTGGAATACGGCACTAATATCGTTGGTGGCGTTACGCCAGGCAAACAGGGACAGACCATATTCGGTGTGCCTGTTTATAATACTGTTTCTGATGCGGTAGCAGCTACTGGTGCCAATGCCTCGGTTATTTTCGTGCCACCGAAGTTTGCCGCCTCATCAATCATCGAAGCCGCAGATGCCGGCATTGCGTTAGTCGTTTGCATCACTGAAGGTATTCCGGTGCTAGATATGGCAAAAGTCATCAATCATTTAAAAGGCACGAATACACGTTTAATTGGACCGAACTGTCCCGGCATTATCACGCCTGATGAGTGCAAAATCGGAATTATGCCCGGCTATATTCATATCAAAGGACATGTTGGCATCATATCAAGATCGGGGACATTGACATACGAAGCCGTCAAACAGTTGTCCGATCGGGGCATCGGTCAATCAACGGTAATCGGGATTGGCGGCGACCCAATCAAAGGCACAAATTTCATTGACGCGTTGCAAGCGTTTGAAAATGATAGCGATACGTATGCCGTTGTCATAAGCGGGGAAATCGGCGGAAGCGGGGAAGAGGAAGCGGCCCAGTTTATTGCCAAACACATGAGTAAACCCGTCGTCGCCTTCATTGGCGGGCAATCATCTCCTAAAGGCAAACGCATGGGACACGCGGGCGCCATCGTCATGGGTGGTAAAGGCACGGCCGCAGGTAAAATCGAAGCGCTCAAACGCGCAGGCGTTGCCATTGCCCTAACGCCTGATGTAATTGGCGAAACACTATTAACAACTTTGATTTCCCGTGGCATCAAACTATAATCATAGATAATATATGATTGAATTTCTTATCGATAACCCAATCTTTACAATCTTCCTCGTCGGTTTAATCGGCTATGGTTTTGGTCGTATTAGCATTAAGGGGATGAGTTTAGGCACCGCTGCGGTATTACTTGTCGCCCTAGTATTCGGACATTTTGGCGTGACGATCAATTCCATCGTTCAAGATATCGGGCTCGTCGTCTTTGTGACCTCGGTCGGTTTTATCGCCGGACCGAAGTTCTTCCGCAACTTTAAAAGCCATGCCATCGCTTATGTCATTTTAGGAATCGTGATTGTTTTAGTCGGTATCGCCGCCGTGATTGTTTTGATATTAGTAGCACCGGTAGGAACCGATTTAGCGATTGGTTTATTGGCGGGGGCGCTAACAACAACGCCCGGACTTGGCGTGGCCATTGAGGCGACGGGCTCGCCACTGGCTTCAATCGGTTATGGCATCGCCTACCCGTTTGGCGTCGTGGGCGTCGTCTTATTCGTGCAACTGGTGCCCCGTATTTTTAAAACCGACATGGTTAAAGAACGCGAACAATATCAAAAAGTCACGAATGGCGCACCCACCAGTGCTAAAAAGAAGACGCTTAGTTTCGATCCACTTGGATATTTCGCCTTTGCGATTGCCATCGTGTTAGGCGTGTTGCTCGGTAAGCTTACAATACCGCTACCAGGTGGAATTGAGTTTTCGCTCGGTAATTCGGGCGGACCGCTGATCGCCGGTTTGATTCTCGGCCATTTTGGCACGATCGCCCGCGTCGATTTAACGATTAAGAAAGAGACGCTCGTGCCTCTACGAGAATTAGGTTTGACCTTGTTCCTAATTGGTGCTGGCACCAAAGCCGGATCAGGTTTTATTTCAGTGCTTCAAGATCACGGCGTAATGTTATTTGTCTATGGAGCGATTATGACATTGTTACCGATGGCAGTCGGTTTATTCTTCGCATTGAAAGTAATGAAACTTAGCATGTTCAATAGTCTTGGTTCGATATGCGGTGGCATGACCAGCACACCAGCGCTTGGCACGCTAATTCGCGTTGCGGAAACCGATGATGTCGCGACAGCGTATGCGGCTACCTATCCGATTGCGCTTGCCGTCATCGTCGTCGCGTTCCAGTTGGTTTGCATCATATTTTAAAAGTAGCAGTTTAATGCTGACACATTTAGGCGTGAATAGATATCGCACTAATGGCGATAATAATCGATATACCTGATTATCCAGATACAATCGGCAAACCTACCATGTAAGGTGGAATAACCATAATCAGTCTTTTATAATGACAATTGATAAAGGTGGAGTCGGCTATGCATTATTCGGTCTCGGACACAATTAATAAACCACGACAATCAGTCATTGATGCCCTCGTCGATGTCGAGAAGATGAAAAGATGGCAGCAAGGGATGTTAGGAATAGAATCCACTAGCGGGATTCTATTCCAACAAGGATCCAGCGGTTATCAACTTTATGAAGGAGTGGGAGTAATCCCCAAACTCAAAGTTTCCGTTCCATATAGCAACTTGCCAGAAGCGATTACATTAGTGTATGAGATACCAGGCGTTATTAACACCTGCGCATATCGATTCATTGAAGAAAATGGCGCGACGACATATCAATTGGATGTAACGTTTGAATTTATCGACGGCACGCAGCCTGATGAACATGTATTCAAAGCAGGGACCATCGCGATGATGAAGCCATTAAAGGAATATGTTGAAAACGAATCATTGACGATTCATCAAAAATAAACAAAGGATAATTGGTCTCAAACATGAAATCATCAAACATAAACATATCAAAACCCCGCTTATTTGGTGTTATGGCCATGGCATCGCTTTTGCTATTGTCGAGTTGCACAAACCGTTATGAGGAATTTAACGACTTACTAGCAGAGCTTCCGGTTGAGAAAAACAATTATGCGATGATTGGCAATCAAGACATTACCATCGATGAACAAACTTACGATATTTATGAATTGCTGAGTCCGCAACTAGTAGCTAATGATGTTAATCCAGGGGATGGAGCACTATATCCAGAATCCGTTTATATCGAAACGACTTTGTTCGCTTTGGTCAATGAAGCAATCAGCGAATCATTAACCAACTTTCATCTACTGGCAATCGATTTGCTTTCATTAGAGGCACAGTACTTACTGTTCATCGATCCAATAGGCAATGAATACTATCCACGAATATTCGCCGATAGTCAGCACATTCTGATTTATCGCAATGACACGCACACATTATTAGAATTTGAGTACCAACAGCCAGATATAGTCAGCAGCCATACTTTTACAGAGATCACCGGCTTTTATCAAGTTATCGCTAGTGACGGCATCTTGTATCGATATCGAAATTCGGATGACACCTATGTCATCGATGCTTACGATTATGTAAACGATACGCCCACGAGTGATAACTTTCGTTCCGTCAGTGAGATTTATCACCCCTCCCGCATAATTGATGGAAACGATATTTATGACTTATATGTTTACAATGATTTCTTAGCGCTTCATAAAAACGAAGTCGAACATTTGACGGTTGAATTCATTGATTTCATGAAATTATCATCGCGCGGCGAAACGATTGTTAATATGCTTGATGAAAGAGACTTGAGCACCGCTCCAACATTCATCGATTTATTGTGCGATGGATTTAAATATTACCTTGGCTTCAAATGCGCCGAAGGGTTCTTGTTTAATAATGCTTTTTTTGGTTCGACCCCATATATATTGTTTGAGTGGGACATTCTCCAAGAAGAAGTCAGCTACATCGGCACGAGCGAATATATTGTATTTATCATCGATCTTTCAAGTAATTAATATTCCTACTTAACGCAAACAAAAAAGGAACTTCAATCTCGGAAGTCCCTTTTTCTATTTTGTTAATGGTCGCTGATGACGGAGAGTGTGGGCGTTTGATTCGTCTGTTTGATGCGCAGGTAATCGACTAGGCTAGTCATACCAAATATGAGGACAACCATCATCAAGGCGATGACGTAGGCATTTAAAAAGGGCACTTCTTCAATCGGGGGCCGCTGTAAAAACATGGCGTTAGGTTCATTTAAACCCGCCCAAGCAAACGTTTGATTGACGATAATGCCGATCAAACCGAAAATTAGCAAACCGGCCGCATAAATAATCGTGTTTTGTTTTTCAACTTTAAAGTAGCCGCCAACAATCAAATATAGTGAGCCAATCAGCATCGTCGAATGGCTGAGCATGCTTTTGAAAACACCCCATTCGAAGATTGAGCCACCGTGGATGTAGTACTCAGGATAGAATAGCGAAATCAATGCTCCAAGCGTCCCCGCATATCCAGTCATCGTTGCCAAATAATTAAAGGCTTTGGTTTTCTTATTGCCCCAAATGGCGACAACGACTAATAGATACATCGATAAGTTACAAAAATATATCGGGAAAAGCATGTTGTCCGCGGCAATCGCTTGATTGCCTTTGAGAAACTCAATCCAAAGTGGTGAGATATGAAGAAAGAAAGTCGCCCAAGCCCAAAACTTCAAGTACATGTCTTTGTGCTTTTGGCATGTAAACGCTTTGGTGGGGAGCCATAAAAATAGGGCCGTTAAACCAAGCGAGATAATAATATAGGTAACATGGGAGAGGTCAAACAGCGATCCATACATGCGAAAGTTCATATTTTGAGTCGTTCCTATTTGTTAAGTGTTGTGCAATATTAATTCTAGCATTGTCAAATACGCGCTTCAATTTAATAATGGAAGAAACATAGAAGTAACCTCAATAAAGCGGAAATGCCGACACTGACACAGTCGCGGTCTATAATGAATTCATAGGAGAAACAAGGTGAAACAAATCGAAACATTCCTTAACGGCATTGAGAATAACCAACGCCGCCAGACAATTAGCGCGGTTCTCGACTATATCAGCGATAAATACCCAAACCTTAAACTCGAGTACAAATGGAACCAGCCGATGTTCACGCATGATGGAACTTTTATCATCGCGTTCTCTGTTAGCAAAAATCATTTTTCCGTGGCAACGGAGAAAAAGTGCCTTGATCGACACATCGATGACATTAAAGCAGCGGGGTATAGCGCTTCAAGTATGTTATTTCGTATAAAATTCGCTGAATCAGTCGATTATAATCTTTTGAGTAAACTCATCGAGTATAACATTGAAGATAAACGCGGTTATGATAAGTTTTGGAGATAATAACGATGAGTAAAATCGACCATGCGAAAAAGTTCGAATTTGAATCACGCGCAGCGTTTCGCGAATGGCTTACTAAGCACGCGGGTGATCATGAAGGTATCTGGATAATCGGTCACAAATTGGACAAACGCCCTTCAATCAGTTATGCCCATGCGCTTGAAGAAGCATTATGCTTTGGATGGATTGACGGCATCGTTAAAAGCATCGATAAGGACGTATACATACGATATTTTGCTCCACGAGTTAAAACTAGTTATTTTTCCGCGAAAAACCGCGGCCTAGTTGAAAAACTGGAGCAAGAAGGAAAAATAACCAAACTAGGTTATGAGGCGATTGACCGCGCGAAAGCAAATGGTCGCTATCAGGATGATAGTACAGCGATGATTACCTCTATCATCGAAAACGAATTTTATCAAGCGCTTAATGTGCAAGGACTGCTTGAAAAATATCATGCAATGGGCAATTCTTCAAAGCGAGCTTATCTTGGTTTTATCGCCAGTGCAAAAACACTGGAAACAAGACAAAAGCGTATCACTCGCTCACTTGACCGGATTAGCCAAGGGCTCGCGCTTCCGGGCTAGGTTCAAACGGAAAAATCAATTTAAACGGACGAGACACCATCGTTCGTTTTTATTCTATAGATAAAATACATGTTTATATATACGAATTAAAATAAATATTAAGTTTAGATAACTAAATATATCAAGTATAATAATGGCGAGGTAGTACTGATGTCAATTAATTATGCGGGACTCTTTAACTTGTTGCGTCGCAAGAAAATAAGTTTATCTAAAATGTCACAAACATTGGGTTTTTCATCTGCTACAAGAGCTAAATTCTCTCAAGGCGAATATGTCTCATTAAAAACGCTTGCGCTTATATGTGAATATCTTGATGCCACGCTCGACGAGATTGTTAAATTCGAAAGTAAGCAACCGCCATTTTATTTATACACTCGTTTAAAAGAAGAGATGGAACACAAAATCAAAGGCGGCATCTATCACGAGACACAAATACTATTAACCTATAATTCCAATCATATCGAAGGCAGTCGCTTAAGCTACGAACAGACGCGTTACATCTATGAAACAAATACGATTGGAAGCGACATGTCGACCACCATTAATGTTGATGACATCATTGAAACCTCAAATCATTTTCGATGCATTGACGATATGATTAAAACCGCGCTTGAACCTTTAAACGAGCAACTTATTAAAGACTTGCACAAACTACTCAAAACAGGAACAAGTGATGCCAACTTATCTTGGTTTGCCCTCGGAGATTATAAAAAAAATCCAAATACCGTCGGTGGTAATGACACGGTCCAACCAGACCAAGTCGCTAATGAAATGGCCACGCTTATTGATAAATATGAGCAAAAAAAGCAGCACTCATTTGAAGATATTATCGAATTTCATTATGAATTTGAGGCGATTCATCCATTCCAAGACGGCAATGGGCGCGTTGGCCGATTAATCGCTTTAAAGGAGTGTCTCCGGCATGGTCATATTCCATTTACGGTCGACGAAGATGTAAAACTATTTTATTATCGTGGCTTAAAACATTGGCCACTCCAGCGCGGTTTCTTAATCGATACATGCTTGACAGGTCAAGATAAATACCGCGACTTGTTACACAAATTGAATATTGCACCACCGGAAAACCAAGAAGTTAAATAAAACATTTTTGCTTGGTATATCACAGTTAATCATCGCTTATTAAATTGTCGGTGAAATTATCTGAGCAAATCTTCTTTATTCCGATATAAGTGCTAATATAAAAAATGATTAATGCGTGCACGCGATATTAATAAAGATAGGAGCGACCGCCATTGGATAACAATACAATCACCCAAACGATCGATACCGAACCCGAACACATATATGAGCCATTAGACGAATATGCGCGTCGGTACAAAGACGTTCATCACAAAAACGCCGAAGAGTTTTTTGATGATTTAGTCACCAAATCGCAAGTTGACGTCGCCGCCAATAAGAAAACGGTCACCGAGATTAAGAAACTGGAAGCCAAAAAAGCGGCCAGCAATAAACAAAGAGTCAAATATCAAACCCAAAAAGTCTTTTTGATTTTTTTAAACATTCTCTCGATTGGTTCCTTTGGCGTCGCCTTGTATCTAACCATTAGTAGCGGACTACTAGAACTTTATCAAATATTGATGATGGCCGGCGGCGTTATCTTCCTAATATTGGCCATTATTTTACTCGTTAAGATCGTCAACCCCCACATTAAGCGCTTATCTGAAGAAATTCGCGTACTAGAAACGGAAATCAGTCAACAAATCCGGATCGCCTACACTCAAATGGCGCCGCTTAACAATCTTTTCTATGACGGCATGGCCGTGGAGTTGATGCGCAAAACGATTCCCCTTATCCGCATCGACGCGATGTTTGACAGCAAACGATACGACTATTTGATCAACAAGTTTGGACTTGGCAACAATAATGATATTAACCGTTCGGCCCTATTCATTAAATCGGGTGAAATAAACGGCAACCCATTTTATGTCGGGCGTGATTTAGTCCACCGCTTGGGCACAAAAACTTATACCGGTTCGATTACGATTACATGGACAACCCAGGTACGCGTTAACGGCCAGTGGGTCACCCAGTATCGTAGCCAAGTGCTAACGGCCTCGGTTGAAAAACCATGTCCGTATTATCATGAACAACCATATGTCGTGTATGGAAACGAAGCCGCGCCCGACTTAATTTTCCATCGGCTCGATTCCGATGCCGAGAAAATGAGTGACAAACAAATTGAGCGCAAAGTCGACCGCGACATCAAGAAGCTTAACCGCAAAGCCGAAAAAAGCATTGCTAAAGGCACCAACTATACGGTGATGGCTAATGCTGAATTTGAGGTGCTATTTGGCGCACGCGACCGCAATCACGAAACACAGTTTCGCTTGCTGTTTACCCCACTAGCGCAAAAGCAGTTATTACATCTGATGAAAGATAAAAAGATTGGCTATGGCGACAACTTTGATTTCATCAAACACAAGATGATTAACACGGTTATCCCCGAACACTTACTCGCGGCGAATCTTAACGATGTCGCCGGATATTTCTATGGTTATGACCTTGATGCGATGCGCATCAAGTTTGTCTCGTATAACGACCGCTTCCTCAAAGACATGTATTTTGCACTGGCGCCGCTATTAGCAATTCCGCTATATCAACAGCAAAAACCACATGAATACATTTATAAAGACTTATATGACAGCTATGTGTGCTTCTATGAACATGAACGCGTCGCTAACTCAATGAGCGCCAGCGCGTTTATCCATCCGCTCTCAGGCACGCGCAACATATTGAAAACATCAGTCGTCAAAAGCGGTGATTTTTGCGACACGGTCACCGTAACTTCATACGGCTATAAAACGACCAACCGTACCGACTATATCGCTCGGCTCGGCGGCGATGGGCGCACGCACATGGTACCCGTCCACTGGGTCGAGTATACCCCCGTGAGCAAAGAGGCGAGTATGAACGTTCATGTCGTTCCTGAAGAGAAGGAAAAAACGCGCTACGACAAAGTTAAGGAAATGGTCGAGCAAATGCGTAAAGGGCAAGCCGATGAGAAATCGATGTTCATCTTGTCGGGATTTATTGCCTATATCAATAGTTAATAGAGCCAAAAATGGCCTATAATAAACAAGTGGAGGAAAATCAATGGCAAACGAATTAGACGAAGTGACTGGACCAGTCAACAAAGAAGGACGCGACATCAACGTCATCGAAAAGCAGCTACCGGCAAAAGTCGGCGTCGGCTCGCTCATTTTCGAAATCGCTTTATGGGTGCTGGGGATCATCCCCGGACTAGTCTTCCTATTCATGAAGATCAATGCCCGTAACTACTTCAGAAAACTGCAACAAAGATTGCAGAGCAACGCCTCGCAAATCGATAACTATATCGAACAGCGCGTCGTCATCTTACAAAACGTCGTTGGCATCGTTGAGAAATCAATCGATTTAGACAAAGACGTAATGAAAACCGTCGCCGCTTTACGTGGCGGTGTCCATCCTAGTGAAGAAAATCGTAACCAAGTGGCGGGTGAAGTCGATGCCGCGATGCGCAAAATCAACATCGCGTTTGAAGCTTATCCTGATTTAAAAGCGCACCGCTCTTTAGCCGATGCGATGCAGCAAAATAGCTACCTGCAACGAGAAATCACGGCCGCCCGCGAAGTGTATAATGACACCGTCTTAAAATGGAACAGCGATATCTTCTCATGGCCGACCAAGATGATTGTCGCTTCCAAAGCCGGATATCATACCCGGATTCCGTTTACGACCAGTGCCGAGGTCAAGCAACAAGCA
>Ga0116204_1000409_pt1 | contig 24385 bp, 22 predicted proteins | sample LakKivwa52mmetaG_FD_94481 | JGI IMG/M metagenome (GOLD analysis project Ga0116204, IMG submission 94481) | Anoxic lake water microbial communities from Lake Kivu, Rwanda to study Microbial Dark Matter (Phase II) - Lake Kivu water 52m metaG | ecosystem: Environmental > Aquatic > Freshwater > Lake... | reverse complement strand
CGATTACGCAAATCGAATCGGGAACGTTGTCGAATCAAACGTTTTATGCCAAATGGGAAGCCATCAATTATGCAAATGTTTTGGTTGATGGATCTTTATCTTCCCAAACCGCAGGAACTCAAGTGATGTTCCAAGGCAAGGAGTTCATTGTGGGTGGAAATGCATTCGCATCGATCACGGAAGCGATGGTTGTTGCGACAGACAAGATTTATTTCGCACCGGGAACGTACTCCCAAAGCTTCACGATTTCCAAAGACAACCTCATGTTGATTGGTCCGAACAATGGCATCGATCCGAACTCATCGATTCGAAATCCGGAAGCGATTCTTACCGGAACCATCACCATTCCGAATCTTCGGAGAAATACGGCCGTATTGGGATTTGCCTGTACTGGAACGGCAAAAATCGATGCACGCTTCACGATTGAGAACTTTGAATTCTCATTTAATCACGTGTATTCGACCGCACCCGCAACCTCCGTTTGGGGGGCAACTCGCGTCGAAGTAAATGCCTTCCTCAACTTGTGGAACAACAACTTGACGACTGCGGAAGCTTCGAAAAATCTACTTATCACAAACAACAAATTCCACAATGTTCCCGAATACATTATTTCAATCGCACGCGTTCGCGATGTCTACATCTTGAACAACAGTTTCACCGAGTTTGAGCGCGATGCGATTCGATTGGATGGCGGATTCAATGGTGGGGATTTCATCGTGTCGAACAACGAATTCGTCAATACGACGATCAAGGGATATAACGGCATCTTCTTTAGAATCATTGGATCGGATGGGACACAAACACTGCCACACCATCATGTCCAAATCATGCACAATAAGTTTAAAAACATCGGACAAGAAGTCTTGTTCTCCGGGGCGATCAGCGCAAACGGATATCAAGAGTTTGGTGCGACGATCGATATTTTATACAATCATTTTGAAAGTTGCTTCAATTACGTGTTTATTCGGAACAATGCGACCGCTGCGAACCATGCTGCCTATCCGTGGGTCGGCAATGTCAACCACAACGCCTTCCTTGGTGTTCCGATTACATACTATCACCGTGGAAAAAACTTGACCGATACCGAAACAACGAATCCTTCGCTCATGAATTTTGAACAAAACTATTATGAAGACGACTTAGGAAACGCCATCACCGATTTGTCGATTTATGCCTCGAAGTTCATGGATGTTGCGAGCTATGCCAATCCGTATTTGACGAGGGAAGATTACGATGTATTCCTCGATGAATTATCAACCGGAAAGATTGACAAGTTTGTTTCGATCGAATGGGTCGGCAAGGGTGATTTTGAAGAATTCACGTATGAAAACCGGACGCTCATCTTCGGACAAACCGCTTTCGCATCGATCGCGAAGGCTGTCGAAGCCGCCCATGAAGGAGATCGAATCTTCATATTGCCGGGAATTTATTCCGATGGTTTCCCAATTGAAATGAATGGACTTACACTTCTTACTCAAAACATGAACGTCAATCCAAACAAAGAAACACGTCAGTCCGAAGCCGTTATTACCGGAAAGGTGACTTTGGCGGGCGGACTTGAAAATCTCGTGATGAACGGTCTTGCCTTTACCGGTGCAGGACAAATCGTTTCGTTGGGCCCAATCAGCGATGCTTCCTTCCTCTATCTCAACTTCTATGCCTCAACGGTGCCGACATCAATAGAAGATGGAATGATTTATTTGAAGACGGTGGGTGTCCTTCGCGAACAAAAGCATTATCGACTGATGTTTTTGAACAACCAGTTCCAATCCAACATCAATACGCGAGCCATCAACATCGATGAGGTTGAAGACATCATCGTTCGTGGCAACCATTTCGAGGTGCTTGGCACCGACTTCACCGACGGATTGCGAATCAACTACTTGTCGAGCACGACCCCGGTCGTCATCGAAAGCAATACGTTCGTCAACATGTATCAATATGCAATCTTCTTGTTCCGAGAAGTAAAAGCAACGCAAATTGACATCATCAACAACCAATTCCTCGGTGGATCGAAATACGACGCAGCCATCCGACTCAGCAACTACCAAGGAACCGCGACCGTTGAGAATCGTTTCGTCGTCAACATCATGTACAACACGTTCCAAAACTTGACGGTTGGAGCAATCCGCGTCGATCACACGGGAACAGCCGCGGACTCGGTCATGCAAATCACAATCCGGTACAACCAATTCCTGGGCACGTTTGATGAATACTTGTGGAACAATGCATCGGGAACAGCGGCGAATATGGATCAAAACTTCTATTCTGAAGGATTGAATCCGGCTTCATCCAAGTATACCGGAGCCTATACGTTCACAAACAATTATGCATCGGCAACGGAAGTGCCGAAATTCATTGAAAGCGATGAAATCATGCCGACTAGAATCGATATTTTGAATCCAATCGATGAAATCGAGATGTTTGGAGAACACCAGTTGCTCTTCAAGGTGTCTCCGGATCTTGCGACCAACAAGAAAGTCGAGTTTTTAACGAGCAATCCAGCGATTGCGACCGTCAGTCCGGTCGGAATGATTACCGGAAAACAAACCGGTGAAGTTCTGATCACGGTGCGGAGCATCGTCGATCCGACCGTCTTCGCGACGATGACCATTCAAGTGGTCGCCGAAGGCTATTTGAGTGCGTCCTACACGACGAACGCAACGCTTCCAATCGGTTCGGAAGACCAAATCACCCTGTTGTTGAAGAACACAACCGATACGTTCGCAACAGCCATCTTCACGAGTTCAAATCCGCTCATCGCCTCCGTTGGCCAAGATGGGAAAGTAACGGCTCTTGCGAGTGGATCGGTGTTGATCAACGTGACGATTCCGGATACGGAGTATTCGGTCAGTGTCGGATTCACGGTGTATGATCCGACGACGGTAAGCCCGCTCATGAGACTTTTGCTCGACAACAACGTTGGGATGTTGTTCACACGAGTGATCGCCTATGTTGGATTCCAAGCCCCATACAACTTCTACAACCGCATCTACAACACGGCGAACTATTATCTCGCCGCACCAAAAGATACGATTGTCCGGAACATGATTCCGACGACCAATGCAAACTACCCAACGCGCGTGCTGGACAATGTCGAATACATCGTCATTCATGATACCGGCAGCGCTTCGGCGAGTTCGACTGCGCTTGCCAATTCGAACTGGGCGACCAATCCGACCAACACGGGATCGTCTTGGCACTTCACGGTCGGAAACGACGGGGTGTATCGCCAAGCAGAAGACAACCAAGTGACGTGGCATGCCGGAGACGGTACGGGCTGGGGAACGCTCACCTATCAAGATACCGGAGTTCCATACACCGAAGTCAAACCGGTGGTTACAATTGAAGAGTTCGACGGCGAAGGTTACTACAAGATCCATGGCATCCGGACCCCGATCCTTGCACCACGAATTCCCCTCATCGCCCCCGAAACGAGAGTCGCCTTGACAAGTGATATCGGGCCAGAAGGCATCATCACGATCAAGGGAGCAAACAACAACTACTGGATCGCCCAGACCCATTACGTCACGGGCTACAAATGGATTGTCAACAGAGGCGGGAACCTAAACGGTCTCGGCATTGAAATGGCCGTGAATGACGGTTCGGACGTATATTGGACGTGGCAGAAAACGGCGAAATTGGTCGGAGGTCTCCTCGTCACGCATGATCTTGGAACCGATCGCGTAAAATACCATCGCCATTTCAGCGGCAAACTTTGTCCACAAACGATGATCACTGCGGGATTGGTTGGAGAATTTGAAAAAATGGTCGAAGTGGAACACGCCATTCAAAAGTTGTATTCCAACTACACGATTACCTTCACCTCCCACAATCCAGAGATCATGAACAATGCCGGACGCATCATCAATCCTCCGGTTAAAAACACCAATGTCAGCTATACGATCACAATCAGTGACGGCGTGACGACCGAACAAATGACGCTTCACACGTTCGTTCCTGGTCAATACGATTGGTGATCAAAGCCCCCTTCGGGGGGCTTTTTCAAAAAAAGGGATGAAAAAATGGAAAAATGGCGAATATGTGGTTGACAAAAAAAAATGAAATGGTATTATAACATAGACGAAAAAAAGGTCTTTATTGTACCTTCGATTTTTCTAAGGCGATCATCATGATGAGAAAACACCTTTTTTGGGGATTCAAAAGGCGGAGGAAACGGACATGTTGTTGGAAATCATTATTGGGATTCTTTTGTTTTTGATTCTAAGCGTGCTGCTTTTGTCGTTTTTCATTGTCTTGACCATATCCAAACCCCGAAGAATCAAAAAAGAGGATGTCTACCAAATCGAAGTGGACAAAGGATACATCGATAAAACGTGGTATGAATCGATTGCCAGTCATGAGTACAAGGTGAAATCGAAACATGGATATCCGTTGTTCATGAAACAGTTGATTCAAGCAGTACCTTCGAACAAAGTGATCGTCATGGTGCATGGCCATGGATTTAATCACGTCGGAAGCATCAAGTACATACGGATTTTTTATGATCTTGGATACGATGTCATCTTGTTCGACAACACAAACTGCGGAGAATCCGGTGGGAATGTGACGACGATGGGCAAGAAAGAATCCGATGATTTGGAATCCATTCTCGATACGGTTGTCTTCTTATATGGATCAGGGGTTTCGATTGGGTTGCACGGGGAATCATTGGGTGCGGCTTCTTCGTTGTTGTTTGCCTCAAAACACCCCGAGCGGATTCGTTTTGTGATTGCAGATTGCGGGTACTCGGATTTCAAGAAAGAAGTCGCGCATCAGATCAAACGTCGTTTTAAACGTGAAGTTCCGTTGTTGGTGGCGACATCGAACCTCTTGTGCAAGTTCCTCTATCAGTTTTCTTTCGATGAAGTGTCTCCCGTCCATCACATCGGATCGGATGCCTTGAGAAATCTTCCCATTTTGTTCATCCATGGGGAAAAAGACGGGTACACTCCCGTTTCAATGTCGGAAGAATTGTACGCCATTAAAAAGGGAGTCAAGGAATTATATCTTGCTAAAAATGCGACACACGCAGAAAGTTTCGGCTCCGACAAACAAGAGTATGCACGACAAATCACCCTCTTTTTGGAAAAAAAATGAGATTTTTCTAACGACCCGTTTGGCGCGGGTCGTTTTTTAATGTTCGATTGTCACGGATTTCATTTGAAAAAAGGCGGGAACAGTGGTATAATGATTGGTATGAGGTGAAAAGAATGACGGAAAAAGAAAAAATGCTTGCAGGAGATTACTACAACGCAAGCGATCCACAATTGGAGAAAGAACGACTCGCGGCGAAAAAAATAATGGACAAATTCAACAAGACATACGGTTTCACACCGAAAAAAGGCGAGCAACTCAAAAAACTCCTAAAGGTGAATGGAACCTTCAAAATCGAACCACCCTTTCATTTCGACTATGGGACCAACATTGTGATGGGAAACAACTTCTATGCAAATTACGGATGCACGATTCTCGATGTTGTGAAAGTGACGATCGGAGACAACGTCATGTTCGGGCCGAATGTTCATCTTTACACGGCGACCCATCCTTTAAGTCCGAAGAAACGATTGGAACAACTTGAAATCGGAAAACCGATCACGATAGGAAACAATGTTTGGATCGGTGGAGGGACCGTGGTTTATCCGGGTGTGACGATCGGTGACAACTCCGTGATTGCTGCCGGAAGCGTTGTAATCAAGGATGTCGGACCGGATTGCCTTTTTGGAGGAAATCCCGCCCATTTCCTCAAGAAAATTTAACCAATGAACGCACAAAATCGCATTTTTTTGCGGGTTGTGATTGGGGTTGGAAACGACGAGGTGATTTCATGGCGTTTGACATAGTGGCGAATTTAAAAAATGAAATCGAAGAAATCGTCCGGCAAATGGGGTTATACACCAACGATTTCGAGGTGGTTCTCGAAATGCCCAAAGAAAAGGAACATGGAGACTATTCGACGAACTTGGCGATGCGGCTTGCGAAAAACGCACGAAAATCTCCGCGCGCCATCGCAGAGGATTTTGTTGCGAGGGCGGATAAAGCCCGAATGCACATTGAGAAAATCGAAGTGGCAGGACCCGGTTTCATCAATTTTTTCTTCGATAAAGATTATATTTTGTCGATTACAAACACGATTCTTCGTCTTGGCGATTCGTATGGGGATTTGAACATCGGAAAAGGGCAAAAGGTCAACATCGAATTTGTTTCAGCGAATCCAACCGGATCGCTCCACATCGGTCATGGTCGCGGGGCGGCCTATGGCGATTCACTCGCAAGAGTTCTTTCCAAAATCGGGTATCAAGTGACCAAGGAACATTATGTGAACGATGCGGGAAACCAAATTCGAAACTTGGCCCAAAGCGTGATTGAACGCTACAAGGAACTAAACGGGTTCAAAGCGGATCTCGGCGAAGATCATTATCACGGAAAAGAAATAATCGAAATTGCGCATCAATTGAAGAATACATACGGCGACTCCCTGCTTGAAAATCTTGATTTGGATTTTTTTAGAAAATACGCAACCGATCATTTGCTGGAAGGTTTGAAAAGAGACTTGAATGGTTTCAACATCGTCTTTGATGTTTGGTTTTCCGAGCGAAGTTTGTATGAAAACCATGTCGTTGAAAAGACAATCGATAAGCTGGTTCGAGGAGGATTCACCTATCAACAAGACGGAGCGGTATGGTTGAAAACAAAGGATTATGGGGATGAAAAGGATCGTGTCATCATCAAAAGCGACGGATCCTATACGTACCTTCTTCCCGATATCGCCTATCATGCGAACAAATTGTCAAGAGGCTTTGAAAAACTGATCGATGTTCTCGGTGCAGACCACCATGGGTACATCAATCGCCTCAAAGCGGCTGTTGCGATGGTCGGAGGCGAATCAAGTTTGATCGACATCGAGATTTTACAAATGGTGAGAGCGCTCAAAAACGGCGAAGAAATAAAGATGAGCAAACGAAGCGGCAAAGCGATCACGCTTCGCGATTTGTATGAAGAAGTCGGCGTCTCCGCACTTCGATACTTCTACATCGCAAAGAGTTTGGATACGCCGATGGATCTTGATGTGGATTTGATGACAAAAAAATCCAATGAAAATCCGGTCTATTACGCCCAGTATGCCCATGCGCGAATCGCCAGTTTGTTCCGAACCTTGGAGAAGAACAATATGACATTCGAACCGGTGATGCATTTTGTTGAAATCAACAAGGAATCCGCGAAGGAACTTGGACTGTTGTTGATGCAATATCCGAGTGTTCTCGAGGAGGCCGGAACGAAACGACTCCCGCACAAGATCACCCACTACATCACGAGTCTTGCATCTAGTCTGCACAGTTACTACAACGACGAAAAAATCATCACGGAGAGCAACATCGAAACAAACGAAAAACTAACGTTGATGAAGGCCGTTAGCATTGTCTTGAGGAATGCCTTTCAAATGATCGGCGTCGAAGCCGTGGAACAAATGTAGGGAGGAAAAAACTATGAAAAATTTGTTCAAAAACTACGGATGGTTGATTAAATTCATCGGTGCGGCCATTTTGATTACGTTTGGCGTGGTCATGTTGGTCACAAGAAAACAACAAGGAGCGATGTTCATCACGGTCCTTGTCGGATTCATCATCGTCATCTCGGTATTGTTCCGAGTCGTACCACTCATGAAAACCCTTCACCGAGAACTTCTGCGCACGATTAACTTGCTTGAGTTGATTGCGAATTTGTTCGCAGGCGGGTTCATGCTTTATTGGGGGTTTTCCGGTAACGCAACCGAGACCGATCTTTATTTCGGATACTTGATTGGAGCAATCCTTTTCGCGCGTGGGTTGATTTTCTTCATGTCCACATCACTCCTTGGCGAAAAGACGGAACATCCTAAATTTTGGTTCCATATCGCGGTCTTTTCGGTCGCTGTGTTCATGATTACGATGGGCATCAACCAAAAACCGGTCACACCGGAGACGCTCGCTTGGATTTTGTTGTTCGTATCTGCCGGAATTGGTGGCTATCTTGCCTTCGACGGTGGAGGAGGATACAAACGGTACCGCTATGAGGTCGCACAACGCAAGGCAACCGAAGTTACGAAGATCAAACCGGTTATGGAAGCCCCGACGGTCGACAAAAAAGAGGAAACCCCGATTGAAGATCCGAAAAAGGACCAACCGACGGTTCAATGATCATTGGCATAAGGAGAAGACATGGATAGACAACTGGATTTACTGAAGCGACTTGTCGAAGCAAACGGTGTTCCCGGAAACGAACGACAAGTGAAACAATTGATGAAGCAAGAAATGGAAGCCATCGGCGTCGACATTTCTTACGACAATTTAGGATCGATCATCGGAAAAAAAGTCGGTGATCCAAACGGTCCGGTCATCATGATTGCCGGTCATATGGATGAAATCGGAATGATCGTCACCAAAATCACCGATCCCGGATTTTTGAAATTTCAAACCGTGGGCGGATGGTGGAGTCAGGTCATGCTTGCCCAACAATTCGATGTCACAACATCAAGCGGGAAAAAGTACCGAGCGGTCATGGGTTCAAAACCGCCGCATCTTCTTACCGAAGCGGAGCGAAACGCCACGGTCAAAATTGAAGACATGTATCTCGATCTCGGCGTCAAAAGCAAAGAAGATGTCGCTGTGCTCGGGATTCAAGTCGGAGACATGATCACACCTGCAATCCCTTTTCAAGTGATGGCAAACGAGGATTTCCTTCTTGCGAAGGCATGGGACAACCGGATTGGTTGTGCGATTGCGCTGGAAGTTTTAAGAAACCTTCAACAAGAAAATCATCCCAACATCGTCTATGGCGTTGGAACCGTCCAAGAAGAAGTCGGTCTTCGCGGGGCGAAAACGACTTCAAATTTGGTCAAACCCGACATTTCCATCGCGGTTGATGTTGGCATTGCACAAGACACACCTGGATTGTCGGGCGATGCCAAAATGGGGGAAGGTCCGCTTTTATTGCTTGTCGACGGAGCGCTTGTCGGTCACGTCGATTTGAGAAGATTCATCGTTTCGATCGCCGATGAGTTCAAAATTCCATATCAATTTGACTTTTTGGCTCGAGGCGGAACGGATGCTGGAGCGATGCACCTCGCACACGGAGGATCGCCTGCGATATCGCTTTGCATCGCATCGCGATACATCCACTCGCACACCTCGATTCTTTCAAAAAAAGATTTTGAAAACGCGGTGAAATTAATCACGGAAGTGGTCAAACGGTTGGACCGGAAAACGGTCGATGCCATTACGTACATTTGACAATCCAAGACAGCCCGAATGTTCGGGCTGTCTTTTTCAATGCTATTCATTGAAATTCGGATGCAAAAGGACTTGAAAAAAGAGGCTTTTTGTGGTATTATAATTAAAGTAAGAAAACGGTTTTCAGTGGCGGAGGGTATGCTCCACATTGGACGACCAATGACGTCGTGGCATTCTAAAGCGATGCCAATTAAGATGTAAGGTGGTACCATGGGAATCAAGGAACAAGTTGCAACGGTCAAACAAACTCTTCTCAAACATCCAGAAGTCCGAATCGTCGCTGCGGCGAAATACATCGGGATCGAACAGACCAAAGAACTTATTGACGCGGGAATCTGCGAGCTTGGTGAAAATCGCACCGATTCCTTGCTTGAAAAATACGATGCCCTCAAAGAATACAATGTGTCTTGGCATTTTTTCGGAACCCTTCAAACACGGAAAGTTCGGGATATCATTCATAAGATTGACTATCTTCATTCGCTTGATAGTTTGTCTCTCGCCAATGAAATCAATAAACGGGCAACAGGCATTCTCAAATGCTTCGTTCAAGTCAATATCAGTGAAGAACCGAACAAGTCTGGATTGGAAGCTGCCAAGGTGAAACCGTTCATCAAGTCGCTTGAGAAGTATCCAAACATTCAAGTGGTGGGACTGATGACAATTGCCAAGTTGTCTTACGACAAGGAGTTGCTTGCCGGGTATTTCAAGCAAATGAAGAAACTTCAAGCGGACATCATCGCCTTGAATCTCGAATACGCACCGTGTTGCGAACTTTCGATGGGAATGTCCAACGACTATTTAATCGCAATCGAACACGGAGCGACCATCATCCGTCTCGGGCGCATTCTTCTCAAGTAGGAGGGATTTATGGGACTCTTGAAACGAAAAAATCAAATCAAAAAGCTCGAATTGAGCGAGTATGACTATAAGGTCCGGTCGGAAGTCTCAAATCCGGATGATTCCGGAAAAAAGAAGAAGCGGAAATTCGATCGACGAAATTTGATTACAGCGTTTGATTTGATGCAATCGGAAATTGTGAAAGAAAAAGATCAACTGTTGGAACTTTGCGACGTTTTGTTGAGCGGAAGAGCCGTGTTGGCCAATTTTGAAAAATTGTCGACCGAAGATGCCAACTACATGTTGACGTTTTTATCGGGAGCTGTTTATGCGCTCGACGGGGAAGTTCACAAAACGGGGACAAAGACGTTTTTGTTCGGCGGGAAAAAGCAATATCAAGACGGCACCCTCCACCAATTCATTGAGGACATCAAGTAAATGGATATTTTGTATTATGTTTTAGTCGCGTTGTATTACATTTTGCTTGGCTATTTCTACTTTATGATTGCCAACATCATCTTAAGCTGGATTCCCGGCATCCATGAAACGAAATTTTACCAAGTGATGAACCGGATCACGAATTTCTATATGGGGCGTTTCAAGGGTCTGATTGTGATCGGCATGATGGACTTCACCCCGATTCTCGGTTTCCTCATCTACCAACTCGGCTTGCAGGGTCTTGCCCGGTTGATGGATTTTCTCTTTTTCTAAGTTCTCATGGATCGAGCATCGGAATGGTTCGTGAAAAGGATCGAAGAGGCGGTTTCTTCGGCATTGAAGGACAAAATCGTGCTGACAAAGTTTCTCGATCAAACTCAGATTGAAGTCGTCCATAGACTCGTCAAATCTCCTGTTTCCGTATATTTTCATGGTGGATACGCCGATGCTGAAATGAAGCGGGCGTTGATTGGGGTCTTTGATGATCCCCCCGCCGAGGAAACGTTTCGCATACGGGGATATCGGATTACAACCTCTTCCAAATCTTCTCCCTTATCGCACAAAGATGTGTTTGGAACGCTTATGAACATGGGAATCGAACGAGAAACCTTTGGCGACATTGTGTCAAACGGAGAATGTTTTTTGTTTGTCGCTTTGGAGATGTCTGAGTATTTTGAGCATAACTTGACCAAGGTCAAAGGAGTCCCGGTCGATATGATAAGGATTGGACATGAGGACCAGGCCTTGATTCAGAAAAAAATGTTTGAGAAAAAAACCATTATCGTTCCCTCGTTGCGACTCGATGCGATTGTCGCACGTGTCATGCCCGCATCAAGAGAAAAGTCACAAATTCATATTTTGAACCAATTGGTGAAAATCAATCACAAAATTTGTGAAAACCCATCGCAAATTTGTCGGATAAATGATATAATAAGCATTAGAACAGTCGGACGCGTTACATTGCTTTCCGAAGTTCAGAAAACCAAAAAGGGCAACATCGTCCTTGAAATAGGAATACTGCGTTAAATCCGGACAAATGTCCAAGAATTCGTCCAAAGAGAGTCGGGGATGGTGAAATCCCGATGGCGAATGGGATGTTTCATCACCGGATGAGCATTTGGAAGAACGGGGAGTCCCCAAGTAGAACCAAACGACTTTCCAGCGTTAATGGACCCATGAGCGCATGAAACGATTGTTTTATGAACTAAGGTGGTACCGCGCATTGAAGCATCAAGCGTCCTTAGCGATAAGGATGCTTTTTTTTACAAAACAAAGGAGACAGACAATGAAAGATTTCAAAGATACGTTGTTGATGATGAAGACGGACTTCCCGATGCGTGGGAACATGGGTGTGAACGAACTTCCGATCCAAAATCGGTGGTTTGATACGGATTTGTATGGGAAAGTGCTGAAGAAAAACGAAGGGAAGCCCCCGTTCGTTCTTCACGACGGACCGCCGTATGCGAACGGGAACATTCACATCGGACATGCACTTAACAAGATTTTGAAGGATTTCGTCGTCCGATATAAAACGATGAGTGGTTATTATTCGCCGTATGTGCCCGGTTGGGATACTCATGGTCTGCCGATTGAATCCGCCCTCACGAAGGACAAGAACATCAATCGCAAGGAAATGACCGTTTCCGCGTTTCGAAGCGCCTGCACGGATTATGCAAACGAGCAGATCCTTCTTCAACGCAAAGAATTCAAACGCCTTGGAATCCTCGGGGAATGGGACAATCCATATGTGACGATGGACAAAGCATACGAAGCCGTCCAAATCCGGGCGTTTGGAACGATGGTTGAGAAAGGACTCATCTTCAAAGGATTGAAACCGGTTTACTGGTCACCATCGTCCGAAACCGCCCTTGCCGAGGCTGAAATTGAATATCACAACGTCAAGTCGCCGGCAATCTATCTCGCCTTCAAGGTCGTAGATGGCAAAAAAATCGTTTCGAACGATTGTGAGCTTGTCATTTGGACAACAACCCCTTGGACAATTCCCGCCAATTTGGCAATCGCCGTCAACGAGGCGCTGCAATATGTCGTTGTTTCAGCGAAAAACCGATATTTTGTCGTTGCGTCCGATTTGGTGGAATCGTTCGTTGGCGCATTCGGTGTCGACCAATATTCGATTGCCAAAAAAATACAAGGATCCTCTCTTGAGGGCATCACGTACGTTCACCCGCTTTATGGACGTGTTTCTTCCGTAGTCCTCAGCGACCATGTCACCGTTGATGCCGGAACGGGGCTCGTCCATATCGCCCCAGGACACGGCGAAGACGATTTTCTAGTCGGTCGCAAGTACAACCTTGAGGTGCTTTGCCCGGTCGATTCCAAAGGAATCATGACCGAAGAATCCGGAGAATTCGCAGGGCTCTTTTATGAGGAAGCAAACAAGTTGATTGTCAAGCGTTTGGACGAAAAAGGCGCGCTGTTGAAACTTGATTTTCTCATTCATAGTTATCCTCATGACTGGCGGACCAAAAAACCCGTCATCTTCCGGGCCACTCAACAATGGTTCGCATCGATTGAAGGATTCAAAGCCGATATGTTGAAAGCTGTATCCAAAATCGAGTGGCATCCGACGTGGGGAGAAACTAGAATCGCCAACATGATCAAAGATCGTCGCGAGTGGTGCATTTCACGCCAACGAGCGTGGGGGGTTCCGATTCCGGTTTTTTACGCTGAAGACGGGTCTGAAATACTCGATCAAGCATTGATCGAGCATGTTGCGGATTTGTTTGAAATGCACGGATCAAACATTTGGTTTGACAAACCGGCATCCGAACTGCTTCCAAAAGGGTACACCCATCCGAAGAGTCCAAACAACATCTTCACCAAGGAAACCGACATCATGGATGTTTGGTTTGATTCTGGAGTGTCGCATCAAGCCGTTCTCGTTAAAAGAGGGATGCCCTACCCTGCCAGTTTGTATTTGGAAGGATCCGATCAATACCGCGGTTGGTTCAATTCAAGTTTGTCGATAGGGGTTGCGATGACCCGTCAATCCCCGTATCAAACAATCGTGAGTCATGGCTTCGTTCTTGATGGGGAAGGTCGCAAGATGAGCAAATCGCTTGGAAACGTTGTTGACCCAAACGTCGTGACCAAGGAATTCGGGGCGGATGTGCTTCGGCTGTGGGTTGCGAATGTCGATTACCAATCGGATGTCCGGATTTCCCAGGATTTGATCAAACAAACGAGCGAGTCGTACCGTAAGATCCGCAACACCTTCCGCTTTCTTTTGGGCAATGTTTTTGACTTCGATCCGAAGAAGGACGGGGTTCCTTATGAAAAACTTCCCGAGATCGACCAATACATGATGGTTCGACTCAATGCCTTGATCGAGGATGTTCAAAACTCCTACAACAACTATGCTTTTGATGAAGTCGGGAAGACGGTTTTGAACTATATGACCAACGAATTGTCCGCCTTTTATCTTGACTTTACCAAAGATATCTTGTATATTGAAGCAGGGGACAACCCCGATCGAAGAAGCATCCAGACAGTGTTTTTCGCCCATTTGGATGCCTTGACCAAGCTGCTCACCCCGATTCTTCCCCATACGATGGAGGAGGTTTATTCGTACATGCCGGGTGAAAAAATGGAAAGTATTTATCTATGCGACATGCCCATCGCAGTCAAATACAACAATGCGACCGACTTGCTTGAAAAATACGAACAATTCATGATCGTTCGCGATGACGTCTTGAAAGCTCTTGAAATTGCGCGAAACGAAAGAATCATTGGGAAAAGCTTGGTCGCAGAACTCATCATCCATCCCAATCCGAAAACAACCAAGTTGCTTGCGAATTTGAAATTAAATCTGACCAAGGTTTTCATCGTCTCCAAATGCAGGATTTCTGACAAACCGGTGGGAGGAATCCAGTTGGACACGGCTGAAATCCTTGTCAAAGCCTATGAAGGCGAACCATGTGGCCGATGCTGGATGGTCGTCGATGAAATCAACGAAAACGGACTGTGTCCGAGATGCCACCGTGTAATCAATCAGTGAAGGGGGATATCCATGGCCATCAACATTCATTTTTTCCAAGACCGCAACATCGAACGGATGGATCCGGTCAAATTGTTCGCCTATTTCGACGAACTTGAGAACTTCAAAGTGTTTTACACCGACGAGTATGTTGAAATCACGTCGCGAGACAAGGCGTTTGGGTTGTCGTATTCGTACTATTTGACGAAACGATCGAAGGTTCATGACATTTTCCGTTTGAATTCAAATTACGTCAATGTCAATTTCTTGCTTGTCATGCCGGTGTTGATCCCTTCGTTTTTGGCGAAGGAAATTTTGAAGGAGACTCAGAAAATATGCAAGATTTTCGAGTTGGAAGTGTATTTTGACGGCGTCAAAGACATAGAACCCTTCAACATGGCGACGATATACAATTTCTTCGAGACGACGAGAAATCGTCAGATTGAAGATGAGAAGCCGGTGGACAAGTACTTCATTGAACATGAAAAATTAAACGAAATTTGTAAATACCAACAAATGGTTCCGAGTTTGAACGAATACTACCGGGATGAAGTCGACATTCGACATTATATTGCCGTGTTGAACAAGAAAACCGGATTGATCGGCATGAGCATCGGTTGGGTGGTTGGAAGCCCGATGATTTTCCCTCCCAATTTGTCCTATGTTCATCTGATGGAAAAAGACAATTTGACGGTCGTCGTCCCATCGAAAGATTTGTTTAGAAAACTCGATAAGTATTTGGTCGAAGTGAAAAATTTCCTTCCGGATATGCATTTGTTAAAAGGACGCTACGCACTAAAGACCAAACCACTCGCAAGAAAACTAAGGAAAGAGGCGATCACGGAGGAGAACTTCCAAGTTATCCGAATCTGTGACATCATCGACCAATAATGACAAAACGCATCATCGAATATGTTTCGGGCATCCTCATCATTTGTTACGCAGTCGCTTGCATCATCAATGCCCGAATCGGGGTCACCGCCGCGGATGCGATCAACACGAATGTCAGTTATTTGACCCCGCTTTCGATCGGACAGTCGATTGGCATCATGTCAGTGACGTTCGTCGTCATTTCGTTTCTTTTTAACCGCAAAATTTGGACGTTTGTCAGTCTTATTTTCGCGGTGATTCTCACCCCGGGCATCGATTTTTTCTATTACCAAATTCTTGAAGTCCACTATCCGACCGAATTGTGGTTTCGGATTTTGAATTTCGGGATCGGTGTCCTCTTGATCAATTTTGGAAGCGCGTTGACGATTCATTCCAGGCTTCCGATGACCCCTTATGATCAACTGACGATGACGCTTGTCGAAGTGACGAAAAAGCCGTTGATTGCGATTCGCCTTACGATGGAAGCATTGTTTTTGATCATCGGTGCGATTCTTGGGATTCTCTCGGGTCATTTGTTTGAAACCGTGAGCATTGGAACGATTCTTTTCGGATTGACCGGTGGACCGCTCATCCGTTTCTATCTATATTTGTTTCGTGGAGGAAAAAAACATGTTAATCAACAAGCTTATTGACCATACCGTATTGAAAGCGGTCGCAACGAGTCGTGATATTGAGAAATTGTGCGCCGAAGCGCGAAAGTACGATTTTAAAAGCGTTTGTGTCAATCCATCCAATGTGAAAGAAGCTTCAAAACTGCTTGAAGGAAGCGATGTCCTCGTGTGTACGGTGATCGGTTTTCCGCTTGGAGCGAATACAACGGAAGTCAAAGCGTTTGAAACAGCGAACGCCGTCAAAAACGGAGCCGATGAGATTGACATGGTCATCAACGTCGCAAAAGCCAAAGAACATGATTTCGAGTATCTCGAGCGAGAAATCCGTAGTGTTGTAATCGCAGCGGATGGAAAACTCGTCAAAGTGATTTTGGAAACATGTTATCTGAGCGACGATGAAATCATCGAAGCTTCCAACGCGGCCAAACGGGCGAAGGCGGATTTCGTCAAAACTTCGACCGGCTTCGGTACGGCGGGAGCGACTGCCCATCACGTTCGGTTGATGAGACAGACCGTAGGCGACAAAATGGGTGTCAAAGCAAGCGGAGGCGTAAGAAGTTTGGACGATGTTTTAACGATGGTCGAAGCGGGAGCGACTCGCATCGGCGCATCAAGCGGTGTTGAAATCATGAACAACGCACGAAGCGAAAAAGATTATTGAAAGGTCGTGACCGTATGATTCCCACTCCCCATATCGAATGCACCGACAAACAGCGCATTGCGAAAACCGTTTTGATGCCGGGAGACCCCTTGCGGGCGAAATTCATCGCCGACACGTATTTGAAGGACGTCGTTTGTTTCAACAGTGTCCGGAACATGCTTGGTTATACCGGAACCTACAATGGAAAACGGATATCCGTGATGGGAAGCGGCATGGGAATGCCGTCGATTGGCATTTATTCGTTCGAACTGTTCCAATTCTATGGTGTTGAAAACATCATCCGAATCGGATCGTGCGGAGCATATGCGAAAGAATTGAAACTTTATGACGTTTTGCTCGTTGAAAAAGCGTGGAGCGAATCAACGTTTGCGAAGACGCAAGGGGTGACACGGGCGAAAAAACTCGCAAGCGACAAATCCCTAAACCGCAAACTGATCCGGGTTGCGAAAAAAATGAACATTTCGCTTGTTTGTGGTACAATACATTCAAGCGACGTCTTTTACCGCCAGCGGTTCGAAGACTACATCGATATCCGTGAAAAACACGGATGCATCGCGGTCGAAATGGAATCGTACGCACTGTTCGCGAATGCGATGGCGACAAATAAAAAGGCCGCATGCCTTTTGACGGTCTCCGATTCCCTCGTCACGCACGAGGCGACAACCGCGAAGGAGCGTCAAGAAGCGTTCGACAAGATGATGTTGATCGCTTTGGAAATGGCCGAATGAAGGGGGTTGCCCCCCTTTTCTTGCAAGGAGAAAACAATGAAGCACCAACGAATACAACAAGACGGCATCGATTTTGTGTTGATCGATACGGACAAGTTTAAAACCATCCATATCAATTGTTCGTTTGAAACGGAGTTCGACACGAAACGAACCGCCGCTCGGACACTTTTATCAAGGTTGCTTCGAAACAGCACCTTGCCTCATCCAAGCAAACGAAGCATGGCGCTTGCATTGCAAGATCTTTATGATGCCCGATTGGGCGTATCCTATGCCAGAGTCGGACGAGCAAGCCTTGTCAATGTTTCATTGTCGACCGTGAACGATGCGTTTTTGTCGACGGAGAACGGACTTTTACCCAAAGGGTTGTCGTTTTTGAACGAAGTCATTCATCAACCGAACGTGGAAAACGGATTGTTTTTGCAATCCAAATTGGACGAGGAGCGGAGGTTGTTGATTGATGAAATCAAGGCGGTCTACAACAACAAAGGACGATATGCATTGAACGAGTTGATGGAACGGATGTGCTCGACCGAACTCTACGGGTCGAAGGTGTATGGGACCATCGAGGAAATCGAAGCCGTTACGACTCAGGACGTCACGGAGGAATATCGGATTTTGATTGAAAAAAGCAAAGTTTACATTTATGCGGCTGGGGATGGAATTGACGCTTCGTTTGTTGAGATGTTTTTAAGAAACGTGTCTTTTAAAAGTGTGGAGACAAATGTTTCTTTAATCGATCGTGAAACGAGAATCGTCGATGGGATTCGTGAGTTCATCAAAATCGAACCGTTGAACCAAAGCAAACTCAACATCGGTTTTCGGACGAACATCCTTGTTGGAGATTCCCTTTACTATGCGATGCTTGTTTTGGGGAGTTTGTTGGGAGGGCATGCAAGTTCAAGGTTGTTTCGCATCATCCGTGAAGAAAATAGTCTGGCATACAACATATCGACCATTTACGGATTGAACAAAGGGGTGATGGTCATCGTCGCCGGGATCGACGCTTCGAAATATGCGCAAGTGATGGATTTGATAACGAAAGAAATCGAGGAGATTCGAAACGGAGTTCTCGATCCCGATTTGATTGAATTGACGAAAATAAACCTGAACAACGAGTTGATGGAGATCTTGGATTCCCCCTCAGGGATGATCGGGGTCATTCAAAAGGAAATTGACTTCATCGGGCGCTTCGATTTGGAAGAGATGAAACAATCCGTTGCACATGTGACAAAAGAAGAAATCATCGAGGCGGCAAAAACGCTTGTTCTTGATTCGATTTTCTTGCTTGCAAGCAAGGAGGTGCCGGGATGGACTGCATCCGCTATCCGGATTTGAAGGAAACAATTCACACCGAAACCCTCGAAAACGGCCTTCGGGTTTACATGCTTCCTAAACACAACATCAACAAGACGTATGTCGTTTTTTCAACCCATTATGGTTCCAACGACAACGAATTTGTTCCCATTTTTCAGAAGAAACGGATCAAGGTCCCAGAAGGGATCGCTCATTTCCTCGAGCATAAAATGTTCGATCAAGCATCGGGACTCGATGTTTTCAATGAGTTCGCTCGAATGGGTGCGGATGCGAACGCCTACACCTCAAACGGGTTGACAGCGTATTTGTTTTCAACGACAAACGACGTCATCGAACCCCTTCATTTGCTTTTGGATTACGTTCAAAGTCCGTATTTTACCGAAGAATCCGTTATGAAGGAACAAGGAATCATCGAACAGGAACTTTTGATGTATCTCGACGATCCGGGTGAGCAACTCCACCTAGGCTTGGTGCGGAACATGTTTAAAAAAAATGAGATTCGGATCGATGTCGGTGGGACGGTTCGTTCGATTCGGAAAATAACCAAAGACTTGTTGTATACCTGTTATGAAACGTTTTATCACCCGTCGAACATGATGTTGTTTGTGGTCGGAAATTTCGATCTTGAGAAAATCATGGATGCCATTCGTGACAACCAAACCAAAAAGAACTTTGTGAAAGCACCACCCGTTCAACGAAAATATCATCTCGAAGATGCGATTGTCCACACCGCACACAAAGAAAAGAAGATGTCGGTCGTCGCACCCAGACTCGCAATCGGCGTGAAGTACCCACCGTTATCCGGTTCGCCCGAGGAAATCGTCAAAATGGATCTCGCCGTTTCAATATTGATGGAGGAGCATTTTGGAAAAAGTTCGGCAAACTATGAACATCTTCTTGAAAAAAAATGGGTCAACTCTTCCTACAGCATAGCAAGCGTCGTTGAGAGTCATTATGGATTTTTCATTTTGAAAGCGGAAACGTCCCATGTTGAGGAACTAAGCGCTTTCCTCAAGGAAAAACTTGTTTTGCTTGCGGATTCAACGATGAGTGCAGAGAATTTCGAACGTCACAAGCGCGTCATCATCGGCGATTTCATGCGAAGACTAAACTCGGTCGAGTTCATCGCGAACACGTTCGTCGATTATATGATTCGTGGGTTTGACTTGTTTCACGTATTGCCGTTGCTAGAACGCCTCCGGTTGGAAGATGTCCTTGAGGCGAGGAAATTATTCAACGAAGAATCAATCGCCACGTTCGTCATTCGTCCGAAGATTGTTTCGAAAAAACGAACTGTAAAAAATGTGAAAAAATAATAAAATGTGCATTATCGCCCATTGGTTGAATCAATGCATCCTATAAACGCAATATTTGGCGTTACAAAGGACAAAATGTGCGGATTTCAAGAAAAAGGGATTGAAAAAATGGAAAAATGGCGGATTTCGCCATTTTTCATTTTTAAATGATTTTAGTATAATGGGTAAAAAGGAGGGATGCTCATGTTGAATCAAGTCATTTTAGTCGGTAGATTGGTCGAAGATCCGAAACTCGTTGAACTTGAAAGTGGAAAGACGACCTCGGTCATCACGCTCGCAGTGTCGAGAGGGTTCAAAAATCAAAGCGGAGAGTATGAAACGGATTTCATCCACTGCGTGCTTTGGCAAGGCGTAGCGGAGTCGACGCAACAGTATTGTTCCAAAGGATCCATCATCGGGGTCAAGGGACGAATCGCGGTTCGAAACATTGAAATCGGAGATGGGAAGAAGTTCAAGCACAACGACATCGTCGCTGAAAAAGTTACGTTCATCAGTCCGAAGAAAAAAGAAGATTAGCATTGCTTGTTGAAACCGAAGGATTTCCTTCGGTTTCTTTTGGTTGAAACAATTTTCTTTTTATGGACTCGTGTGGTATAATACGGGGGTGGAGGTGGTTTCATGAGACAATATTTGGATTTATGTCGTCACATTTTGGAAAATGGCACAGCTAAAACGGATCGGACCGGCACCGGGGTCTTGTCGACGTTCGGATACCAAATGCGATTTGATTTGGCGAAAGGGTTTCCACTTCTCACGACGAAAAGAGTTCATTTGAAATCCATCGTGCATGAACTGTTGTGGTTCATTCGCGGAGACACCAACATAAAGTATCTCGTTGATCGCGACGTGCGAATTTGGAACGAATGGCCGTATCAAAAGTACACGCATTCCAAGGAGTATCAAGGGGAGACAATGAGCGAATTCATTGAAAAAATTCGGATCGACTCCGATTTTGCATTGCGATATGGCGATTTGGGGCCCGTATATGGACGACAATGGCGCGCATTCGAAGGCCCGGACGGACTCGTTTGTGACCAACTTCTTCAAGTCATCAACGACATCAAGACAAATTCCGAGTCAAGACGATTGATTGTGAGCAGTTGGAACGCACCACTTGTTGATCGGATGGCATTGCCACCGTGTCATTTGTTGTTCCAGTTTTATGTCGAGGGCGGAAGATTGTCTTGCCAACTGTATCAACGAAGTGCGGATACGTTTCTTGGGGTACCTTTCAACATCGCATCGTATGCGTTGTTGACGATGATGGTCGCACAGGTGTGCAATCTTTTGCCGGGGGAATTTGTTCATACGCTTGGGGATGCCCATATCTACACCAACCATCTCGATCAAATTCGTCTTCAACTATCCAGAGAACCAAGACCGCTTCCGATGATGAAAATCAATCCAAACGTGAAATCGATCCTTGATTTTCGTTATGAGGATTTCGAACTCGTCGGCTATGATCCGCACAAGGCGATCAAAGGGGAGGTGGCGGTTTGATGATTTCGCTCATTGTTGCGATTGCGAAAAACAATGTGATTGGGAAAAACAACGATCTTCCATGGCATTATCCGGAAGATTTGAAACACTTTAAAGAAACCACAAGCGGTAAGACCGTCTTGATGGGATACAATACCTATCAATCCATCTTGAAACGTCTTGGAAAACCGCTTCCGAACCGAAAATCGATCGTACTCACTTCCCGTGAAATTGATGAGCCGGGGGTCATAGTCGTACGCGATATTTTCAAGTTCATCCATTCGTTGCCTGATGAGGACCTGTTTGTAATCGGTGGAAGACAAGTGTTCAATTTGTTTTTGGATCTTGTGGATAGGCTTTATATCACGCACATTGAAAAAGAATACGATGGCGACATATTCTTTCCTGAGATCAATTTTGATGATTATGAACAAATTTCCGAAAGACGTTCCGGTGAACTCCGGTTTTGCATCTATGAAAGGAAGAAAAAGACATGATCTTGTTTTTGTTTTTGTTGTTCGGTTTCGGTGCCGCATTTTTGTTTCCATTCTTGATTCCATCAATCAGCTTTTGGTGGGCCCCTTTGTTTTTCCTCGTTGGAATTTTGTTTTTGGCGATTTTATTGGCCGTTGTTTTCTATTGTTTACCGAAGACGGTATTTTCCAAACCAGATATCGAAGAACCCGTCCGCCGGTGGTTCTTGCATGAAGTGTCGCGTTTTGTCATTACGGTTTGTCGGATTCGTTTGAAAGTATCCGGGTTTGATAAAATACCGGATGTCAAACCGGTGGTCTTCATTGGAAATCACCTCGCGAACTGGGACATCATCATCATGATGTTTTTGTTGAAGAAACACCATTTGACATTTGTCTTCAAAAAGGAAATCGACGAATGGCCGTTCATCAACTTGTGGACACGCTCGATTGGAGGGCTTCCCGTTGATCGAATGAACGACCGGAAATCGGCTGAAGTCATCGTTGAAATGGGAAGACGAGTCAAAGAAGGGCATAATTATATCATTTTTCCGGAAGGAACACGTTCTAGAAACGGATATGTCGCCGATTTTCGACACGGATCGGTCAAACCTGCGGTCAAAGCGGGCGTGGATACGGTCATTTTTTCGCTCGACAACACGTATAGGGTCAAAATGCGATGGCCACGCATGACAAAAGTCCATGTCGATTTCGTGAAAGTTCTAAAAGGGGAACAAGTCGCATCGATGTCAACAATCGAACTCGCCGAAGAAGCCAAGCGCACGATCGAAGAACAACTCGAAAAAAACCGGAGCACACACCCGTATTTGATCGTTCCAGAGCACATTCGGAAAGAAAAAAACAAAAAATTCAAAAAAGAAAGTTGAGTTTTAATCAAAAAAGGTGTATAATGAAAGCATCTTAGAAGCAAAGGGGGAATAATGTGGCGAAAACAGGAAAATTTGATGTAGTCTTATTCTTGATAGCCTTCTTTCTGGGATGGCTCGGCATTGACAAATTATACAAGGGGAGTATGAAGTTCTTCCTCATCAAGTTGATTTTGAACCTCATCATCGTCGGTGTAATTTGGAACATTGTTGACCTCATAATGATTTTGTTGGGGAAGTACCAAGTGGACCCACGAAAGTATTTGAAGTGACAAAAAAATGCAAGAGAAGAAATTCTCTTGCATTCCTATTTTAAAGGGGGGTGTTTTCGTTGAATCGGATTGGTTTGACAACCCCTTCTTCAATTTCAACGGTGTTGAGCGATCCGTTTTTTAGGGGTGTTGAGAATTGCACAAGGGGATCGATTTGGGTGAAAAGAGCTTTGATTACATGGGAATGGGTGGAAATGAGCACTCTTTTTCCAAAGTGACGCTGATTAACCGCCAATACGGCTTTCATGATTCGATGTTGGAGAACGTCTTGGGCTTCGATGCCCTCAAATTCCCCTGCGAACATTTTCTCATAGACTTCCTTGCTGAGGGTGAGTCCTTCGGCTTTGCCGAAATCGCGTTCGATGAAGGCGGAATCGGTTTCAATCGGTCCGTCGAATTCCAAGACCTCGGCGATTATTTTCGCCGTATCGATTGTTCTTGAAAGCGGACTTGCCACGATGGCATCCCAAGCAGGATCGTGTTGCTTCAAGTATTTGCCTACGGCGATCGCCTGATGCACGCCCTCTTCCGAAAGAGGATTGTCGATTCTTCCTTGGATTTTGAAGGTTTTGTTCCACACGGTCTCGCCGTGTCGAACCAGACAAAGAGTTGTTTTCATAAGCACCTCAAATGAATTGCGTTTTTTAACCTGGTATATTGTAGCATATTCGAGTCGTTTATGCTATAATAATAATACATTAATTTCAAGGGAGTGTTGGATATGAGAGCGGTCGAGTTGATTGAAAAAAAGAGGGACGGACTGAATTTGACGTCGGAGGAAATCCGATTTTTAATCAACGGCTATGTCGGGGGGACCATTCCCGACTATCAAATGAGCGCATTTTTAATGGCTGTAATTTTTCAAGGGTTGAACGATGCGGAACAGACGGCATTGACGTATGCGATGCTCGACAGCGGAGAACGGATAGATTTGTCTTTGGTTGCGGGGATCAAGGTCGACAAACACTCAACGGGAGGTGTCGGTGACAAGACAACGCTTGTGATTGGCCCAATTGTTGCGGCATGCGGGGCGAAACTGGCAAAGATGAGCGGCCGAGGGTTGGGTCACACCGGAGGGACGCTTGACAAACTCGAATCGATTCCCGGATTTAAAATCGAAATTTCCTCGGCGGATTTTTATCGTCAGGTCAATGATATTGGTTTGGCGGTAATCGGCCAAACCGCCAATATCACGCCCGCGGACAAATTGCT
>Ga0116204_1000407_pt1 | contig 24422 bp, 15 predicted proteins | sample LakKivwa52mmetaG_FD_94481 | JGI IMG/M metagenome (GOLD analysis project Ga0116204, IMG submission 94481) | Anoxic lake water microbial communities from Lake Kivu, Rwanda to study Microbial Dark Matter (Phase II) - Lake Kivu water 52m metaG | ecosystem: Environmental > Aquatic > Freshwater > Lake... | reverse complement strand
CTCTACTACCGGCTCAACGTGATCAGCCTGCACGTGCCGCCGCTGCGCGAGCGCAAAGACGACATCCCGTTGCTGGTGGACTTTTTCATTCAGCGTTTTGCCATGGAGATGAACCGCGAACGGGTCGCCGTGGCCCCGGGGGCCCTCAAGGCCCTGATCGATTACCAGTGGCCGGGCAATGTGCGCGAACTGGAAAACGTCATCGAAAGGGCCATGGTCATCGGCCGGGGCCGCACCATCGTGCCCCAGGACCTGCCCTTTGCCTCTTGCCAGGAGGAGCAACCCGCCTACCCCTCCTCCCTCAAACGCATGGAAGAGGCCCATATCCGGAAGGTCCTGGCCGAAACCGACTGGAACATCCGCAAGGCGGCCCGTCTGCTGGAAATCGACCGCTAGACCCTGTACAACAAAATGAAGCGCTTTTCGATCGAAAAGCCGGAGTAATCGGCCGCTTGGCTGCAACGGTCACCCTTTTTCCCATCGGCTACGTCGAAGAAGACGTCCTGGCCGATCTGGCCCGGCGCATCGCCCGGCGCTGCGCCCTGGCCTGCCACCAGGGCAGGGCCTTGGACCATCCTGCGGCCGCCTTTGACAAGAACCGCCGTCAATACGATGCCCGGATGATCCTCAACCAACTGCAAGGCAGCCACCCACCGGCCGGCCACAAGCACCTCGGGGTCACCCACGTCGACCTCTTCGTCCCGATCCTCACCTTTGTCTTTGGCCTGTCGCGGATCAACCACGCCTGCGCCCTGGTGTCCCTGCACCGCCTGCGGCCCCAGTTCCATCAAAAAACCCAAAACATCGGACTGATGCTCGATCGCCTGGAAAAAACCGCCATCCACGAGATCGGCCATGCCTTCGGCCTGACCCACTGCCTGGAGCAGGGCTGCGTGATGTTCGCGGCCACCCGCATCGACGACACCGACGCCAAGTCGCCGGACTTTTGCACCCTTTGCCGGGACGTGTTCCAGTGGCGCACGAGCGTGCCGGTAGCCGATCGCCCATAGCGAATGGCCCAACCCGGACAAACCGGGACCCGTCTGTTTTTCTCCGAAAAAATGGTGATCTTTTGCATCGGCGTGCATCGGTAACGGGTGAAGGCGGTTCGCCGTTAATTGGTGCCGAATTCTTCGGCAAGAGTCGAATTTCTCGGCATAATAATTTATTTTATCTATTACAATTACTTATAACACTATAAAGATTTGCCACCATTCAAGTAGCCGATTTTCTCGGCATGTCCTCCGGGTTCAGGACGCTGGCAGAAAGTCGGTTCCGATCAATTTGATAAATTCTATTTCAATAGGTTAGGTTTTTTAAGGCCATCGGATCGGCACGATGGCACGGGCGTTGCTTAGACAGAGAACAAAAAACGCAACCCCAAAGGAGGATGACCATGGAAACCAGTACCAAACGTTCGGCGATGAAGATCGTGCCGCCCGGCAAGAAAAAAATGCGTGTGGATGGAAGCCGGGGTTGTTTCCTACAAGCTTTGCGACAACAACTACGATTGTTCAACCTGCCAGTACGACCATGCCATGCAGGCCAAGGCCGAAAAAAGCCGGTCGGCCACCACGGCCCAGCCCATGGCCCCGGCCGCCGACAAGGTCACCGCCACCTGGGTGGAAGCGATGATGATGCTGCCCGCGGACCGGCGCAAGTGCCGCTATATGCTCACCGGCGAAGTCGGCCGCAAGATCTGCCCCAACGCCTATGACTGCGGCACCTGTTCCTTCGACCAGATGATGCAGGAGAGGCTTCAGGCCGAGGTGCTTCCCGTGAGCGTGCAGGCCGATGCCAGCGGCTTTGACCTGGCCCGGGACGTCTACTACCACGAAGGCCACACCTGGGCCCGGCCCGAATACGGCGGCCGGGTGCGCGTGGGCCTGGATGATTTTGCCCGCCGCCTCATCGGCCAGGGCTGCCGGATCGAACTGCCCCGCATCGGCCAGGCCGTGACCCAGGGCCAAGCGGGTTTCAACCTGCGACGCAACGGGGATATCGTCGCGGCGCTGGCTCCCATCGACGGGGTGGTCTCCCACATCAACACCCGGCTCGTCGATCAGCCCGAACTGCTCAACACCTCGCCCTACGAGGGCGGCTGGCTGTTCATCGTCGAGCCCACCAAGCTGCGCACCAACCTCAAGGGCCTGTTCTACGGTGAGGAGGCCGGCACCTTCATGCGCCAGGAAAAAGACAAGCTGCTCACCCTGGCCAACCAGGACCTGGGCCTGGCCGCCGATGGCGGTGAAACCGTGGAAGATGTCTCCAAGGAACTCAAGGGCCAAAACTGGGCCGAGGTGGTGGGGACGTTTTTGCGGTCCTGAATTTGTTTTGCATGAAAAAAGGATCTGGCAGGGCCCGGGCTTTGCCAGATCCTTTTTTGTGGCCGTTGCCAACCCGGACGAGCCGGCACCAAACTGTTTTTCTCCGAAAAAATGGTGATCTTTTTGCATCGCACTGTATCGGCAACGGTCTATCGATCCGAAGAACACAAGCCGGCACCCGGCGCTGATCCCCGCCATCCGGGATGCCGATAGCCCTTGAAGCCTCGGCCTGGTTTTTATATGACCGATGCTGAGCGGTTGATCGTGCAAATCACCAACCGCCACCCTGTTCAACGCGACAAAAGGACCAAAACCAATGAAACGCCGGGCAGCGGTTGTGGCGGTGCTGATTGCGGCAGGGACACTGTCCCTGGCCGCGGGGCTGTGGCTGCACTCCGAGGATGCCTGGCGCCGGCTCTTGCACCACATCAACGCCGGCCTGCCCGGCGCCATTGCGGTGCAGGCCGTTGGTTTTTCCCTGCTCAGCGGAACCATCACCGTCGAAAACGTTGTGCTCAGCTCGGCCGATCACCGTCCCATCGCCGGATTCAAGACCCTGGCCCTGTCCTGGCGGCCATGGGCACTGATCCTTGGAAAAGTGCGCATCGACACGGTGGCGGTCACCCGACCCTGGTGCCACCTGGAAACCGACGGCCAGGGCAGGGTCAACCTCGCCCAAGCCCTTTCCAGCCCGACCGATGGGACTGGCCCGGACCAAGGGCCTGACCGGTCCTTGCCCGAGGTCGCCATCGCAAAGATCACTGTCGCCGGTGGCCGCTTGGCGTTTACCGACCCGGCAGGGGCCATCAGCGCCGCCATCGAGGGCATCGGCGTTGACGCCAGCGCGGATTTGAAAAGCCGCCGGGCCGCGCTGCGCCTGGAAACCGCCGGGGGGCGCATCCAAAGCGCCGGAACCGTATTGGCTATAGACAGCCTTACCCTGGCGGCCCGTCTCAGCGACAACAGCCTTCATGACCTGGCCCTGGCACTGACCGGTCCCCATCTGAACGTCGCCGTTTCCGGCAGGGCCGACGGTCTTTGGGGCGCCCCGGTGCTGGACCTGCACGCAAAGGCCACCGTCGGCCTGGAAGGCCTGATCAGGCAGCTGAACCTGGCGGTGGCCGATACCAGCGGGACCATCGAAGTGAGCCTTGACCTGACCGGCGGCATCCACACGCCCCGGATCGCCATCGGCCTGGCCTACGGCGGTGGCCGCTTGGCCGCAATCCCCGTGACCGGGGCCGAGGCCAGGCTGTCCTTCAAGGACAACCGGGCCGATCTGGACCCGCTCACCATCACCTTGGCCGGGGGGCGGATCAGGGCCACGGCCCAGGCCGACTTTGGCGAGGCCCTTGCCAAGGGCGCCTTCACCTGGCCCCCGCCCACGGACCGGATCCGCTACCGGGCACATCTTGTCACCGATGAACTGGCGTTGGAACGTCTGTCGCCGGCCCAGAACCCATGGCAGGGCCGGCTCAAGGTCGATGTCACGGCCGAGGGGATGGGCGCAGACAGCACCACCCTCACGGGCCGGGCCACCCTGAAGGCCGATGCCAAAAACATCCGCGTTGCCGGCCAGAGGGCACCGGTGGATGCCCGGGTCATGGCCGAAGCAACCGCCGACAGGGGGCTTGTCACCATCAGCCGTTTGCTGGCCCAGGCCGCCGATACCCGCGTCGAGGCCGCCGGCACCTGGAACATGGCCGACAATCGCCTGGACGCCCGCATCGCCATCGAGGCCCCTGACCTTGAACGGGCACTTTCACCGGTGGGGATCAACGGCGCCGGCGGGCAGGTGGCGGCCCATGGCCGGATTCAGGGCCAGTGGCACCGTCCCCAGGCCGATATCCGGCTCCATGCCAAGTCGCTTGCAATCGACCCATGGGTCATCGGCAATGCCCAGGTCATGGCCAGTCTCTCCCCCGAGGGCCTGCTCTCCGTCACCAGCCTTGAGATCGACAACAACGGTTCGCGGATCAACGGGGCCGGGACCCTGGTCTTGCCCTGGGTCGGGTCTTCAGCCGTCCCCATGGCCTTTGGCGCCACCTTGACCGGGGTCGACATCGCCGCTTTTGCACCCCGGCGCGGGATTTCAGGCCGTCTGGACGGCAACCTCAGCCTCAATGGCCCCTGGCCCAACGCCCAGGCGATCGTTCAGGCCAACGCCGCCGGCGTGGTTGTGGATCGCCTCGGCATCGGCGCGCTGGACATTGCGGCCCGTCTCCATGGCCCACGGGACTGGCCGGTCGGAACGGTAACGATCACGGCCCGGGACCTTTTTTGGGAAGACCAGCGGTTTTCCGGCCTGATCCTCCAGGCCCGGTCGCAGAACAGCCGCTGGCAAGTGGATCGGCTGGAGGCGGCCCTGACCCCGGAGCAGCGGATCACCGGCAGCGGCTGGGTGGCGCCGGCCGGCGCCTTTTCCCTGCGCCTGGATGCCGCCGGCCTCGACCTGGACAACTTCGCCCGGATCCGCGACTTGGGCCCGATCCAGGGAGTGGTGACCGCCGCTGTGGAGGCCGGCGGCCACTGGCGACGCCCGGACATCGCCGCGAAGTTCGGGTTGACCCGGATCCGGTTCCAGGGCCTCCCCCTTGCCGATGCCAGCTTCACGCTGCGGGCCGCCAAGGGCAGGGCCAGCCTGGCCGGTGATTTTTACGGTGCGATCCAGGCCAGCCTCGACCTGGACAAGGGACCCATCACCGCCAGGTGGGACCTGGAAACCGACCACCTGGCCCCTTTGCTGGCCATGGCGGGCATCAAGGGGCTGGACGGCCGTCTGACGGCCCTGCTGGATGTTTCGGCCAACACGGCGCATTGGGCTCAGATGACGGCCGACGCATCGATAAGGCGTCTGGAATTGCACCAGGATCAACGTCACCTGATCCGGGCCCGCCCTTTTGATCTTCGCCTCGAAGGGCAACACCTGTAAATCCCGAACCTTGAGATTGTCCTGCTGGAAAACGGCCGGCTCACGCTCAGCGGCAGTATCGGCGCCGACGGCCCGATCGACCTTGCCGCGGACGGTGCCGTTCCATTAGCGGTAATCGAGCCCTTCACCCCGGACCTGACCGGCCTGAACGGCCAGATCCTGATCCGTGCCACGGCCAAGGGAACCATCACCGAACCGCATATTGACGGCGAACTGCGGCTGGACCAGGTGGGCCTGACCCTGCCGGTTCTTGACCAAAAGCTCCACGGGCTCAACGCCCTGGTCCGCATCAGCCCCGGGGCACTGACCATCGCAACTGCCGCAGGGCTGATAGACCAAAGCCCGTTTACCCTTGCCGGCCGCGCCGATCTCAAGGGCTTGGACCTCGGGGCGCTGTCCCTTGCCCTCAAGGCCGAGGACCTGACCTTTCGCCTGCCGGAAACCCTCTGGTTGCGGGTCGGGCTGGACATCGGTCTGGAAGGCACCTGGGATCGGCAGGTGCTTGCCGGCACCGTCGTGCTGCGCGAGGGCCTTTACCACAAGCCGGTCCGGCTGAGCCTGCTGCCCGATACCACCGGCCGGCGCAAGGCGCTGGAAGGGCCGCCCCCCCCGGACCCGGCCGATCCCCTGCTCAACCGCACCGGCCTGGACCTGACCATCACGGCCCAGGCCCCTTTGATGGTGGACAACAACCTGGCCCGCATGGCGGTTGTCCCGGATATGCGCCTCGGCGGGACCCTGGCCAGGCCCGTGCTCACCGGCCAGGCCGAGGTGGCCGGCGGCACGCTCCGCTACCAACGCCGGGTCTTTGACGTGACCCACGGGACGGTGGCCTTCACCAATCCCTACCGCACCGAACCGGACCTGGATATCGAGGCGACCACCCGGGTGCGGCAATGGGACATCTTCCTCAACCTCACCGGCACCCCGGATCGCTTGGATTTTGCCATGCGCTCGCAACCGGCCGAAGACGAGGCCGACATCGTCTCCTTGCTCCTGCTGGGCCGCACCAAAGCGGAAATGATCGGGGCCGAGGGCGGGGTGACCCAGTCGGCCGGCCAGATGCTGGCTGAACTGATCGCCACCCGCATGGCCGATGACATCAAGCAAACCACGGGACTGGACATCGTGGACGTGGCGGCCGCAGGCGGTGACGCCAGGACCGCCGAAGGCACCCGGGTGACCCTGGGCAAGACGCTGTCGCCGCGCATGACGGTCAAGGTTGAAACCGATACCGGCGCCGGCGAGATCCAACAGCGGGCCGTTGCCGAGTACCGGCTTTTGGAGGGCCTGATGGTCAAAGGCTTTCAGGACAGCCTGGGCCGCTACGGCGGGGCACTGCAGTACCGGCTGGAGTTTCGATGAGCACCCGGCCGTTGCACCCGGCCCTTTTGTCCGGCGGTTGGTCCCTGAAGAGGTCCATGGGGATGCGCCTGCTGGCAACCGTGCTGCTGGTCTGCCTGGCAGGAACCGGTAGCGTCATGGCCGGCCCGGCCGAGCCCTTGGACCTCAGCCATCCAGCCACGGCCACGGTCAAAGCCATCGACATCGTTTTTACCGACCCTTACCCTGGCTTTGACGAAAAACACACCCGGCAAGTGGTTGCGGCGCTGATCCCGATCCGGCCTCACTCCCCTTTTGACCCGGCCCGGGTGCAGGCGGCCATCTCGGCCCTGGATCAAAGCGGGCTGTTTGCCGCCATCCACGTGGATGTCCAGCCGGAGCAACACCATCTGAGGTTGGAGGTGGACCTGACCCCGGCCCGGCGCATCCGCGCCATTGCCGTCAGGGGTCACTACCCCTTGTTTGCCAAAGACGTGACCGGGGCCATGGCCGTTTCCGCGGGCGGGGCCTACCTTCCCCGATTGAACACGGACCGGGCCCGGCGCGTTGCAGATCTGTACCGCAGCCAGGGCTTTGGCGACCCGCAGGTGACCGTCCAGGGCATCGACCGGCCCGGCAGCGGGCTGACCGATCTTGCAGTGACCATCGTTCCGGGCGCCTATCGGCGCCTGGGAACCCTGACCATCCAGGGCAACCGCCACAGATCCGACCTGGCCCTCAAGGTGCGGATGCAGACCTGGCGGCGCAGCTGTTGGCCGGGTGTCGGCGGCCGTTTCATCGACCGCGAACTCAAAGCCGACGTGGAGGGACTGGTCGAGCACCTGCGTGCCACCGGCCATGCCGCCGCCACGGTTGCGGCCCGATCGTCGATCGATCCGGCCACCGGCCGGGTCGATGTGACCCTCACCATCGCTGAAGGGCCCTTGGTCCGGATCGTTTTTCAGGGCAACAGGGCCATTGGCGACAAGCTGTTGCGCCAGGATCTGACCCTTGCCAAAGACGGAATGAGCGATGCGGGGTTGCGGCGCGCGGCCCGCAACATGGCACAGCGCTACCGGGCGGCCGGTTTTTCCCAGGCCCGGGTCGAAGCCGCCATCGCGGATCCGGACCCGGCCACGAATGAACCGACAACCATCCGCTTCACCGTCGCCGAAGGCCCCAAGGTTCTGGTGGAAAACCTGGCGATCCACGGCAACCGTTTTATCGGAGAAAAGCAGATCCGCGACCAGGTGATCACCGGCCGCAAGGCCTGGAACAAGCCCTCAGCCCTGGTCAAGCAAACCCTGGACGAGGACATTTTGGCCGTGGAGCGGCTCTACCTGGCCCAGGGCTTTACCGGGGTGCGGGTGGGGCACCGCATCGAAACCACGGCGCGGCCGGACGCTGCGATCGTCCATCTGGACATTGACGAAGGCCCGCAGACCCTGGTGGCCGGAGTGACGGTCACCGGCGCCGGGGATTTGGACCTGGGCAGGACTTTGGCCGGCCTGGCCCTGGTGCAGGGGGCCCCTTTCCGTGACTACATGCTGGACAGCGACGCCAACGCCCTGGCCGCCTCTGTCTCGGAAAAAGGCTTTGCCCACGTTCAGGTGACGCCCGAGGCGACCCTCAGCCCGGACCGCCGCACGGCGCGCATCGTCCACCATATCGACACCGGCCCGGCGGTGATCTTGGCCGGCGTGCTGACAAGCGGCAACCTGCGCACCGGCGATGACATCGTGGAGGACGCGCTGGACCTGCCCCCGGGCCAGCCCCTTTCCCTGCGCAACGTCCAGCAAGGCCGGCGGCGCCTGGCCCGCATGGCCATCTTTGAAAAAGCCGACGTGCAGGTGCTCGGATTGAAAGAAAAGGCCGCAACCGTTGTGGTGCAGGCCAACGTCGTGGAAAAAAAGCCCTTCTACGGCCAAAGCGCCGCGGGCTTTGAATCCCATCGCGGCCTGTTTGCGGAAATGCGCATCGGCGACCGCAACCTCTGGGGACGCAACAAGGACGTCTGGGTCGGTGGCCAGGTCAGCCAGATCGGCTATCATGGCCACTTCGGTCTCAGCGAACCCGCACTTTTTGGCTGGCCGTTGACCGCCACTGCCGGTGGCTGGACCGAGCAGGTGGAACAGTTCAACCAGCAGTTCGGCACCCGCAGCACCGGCGGCTCCATGGTGCTGTCCCGGCAACTCGGGGACAGGACAGTGCTGGGGCTGGGCTTCACCCTGGAACAACGCGAGCAGTTTCGCTCGGACAACCGCCGGCCCGCCGATCCCATGGAACTGGAAAAACGTGCCCTGGCCGCGGCCAGTCCCTCCTTGCGCTACGACGGCCGCGACGATTTCATCCGGCCCACCCGAGGGGTCTACGCGGCCCCGGCCATCGCTTTTTTCAGCGGCCTGGACACGGGTTTGGACGATTTTGTCCGTTACCGCTCGGACCTGCGCTGCTACGCAACCCCCTGGCGGCCACTGACCTTGGCCCTGATGGGCCGGGCCGGGCTTGTCGATCCCTGGGCTCGGCCCGGCACGATCTCCGAAGACCAGCTTTTCTTTTTGGGCGGCATCGGCGATGTGCGCGGCTACAAGGAAAACATGCTGCTTACCGATTCTTTGGGAAAACCGGTCGGGGGCCGCCGGGCCTGGTCGGCCACGGCCGAGGCCCGGATCGATCTGGGAGCCGACGTCGAGTTGACGGTGTTCATGGACGCCGGGCAAGTGGGCCACCCCCTGACCCACCCGATGGGCGGCGCAGCCTGGCGCAGCAGCATCGGTTTGGGGCTGCGCTACCATACCCCCATCGGCCCCATCGGCCTTCTTTACGGGCACAAGCTGGATCGTTTGGCCGGTGAATCCGACGGCCGCTTTCACGTTGCCATCGGTTACACGTTCTAATCCCCACCGGGGTGATCGACAGGCCCTTTTTCCTGCTTCGGATTAAGGAACTACCGCCCCTGCTGGTCCAGCGCATTGAGCACCAGGGTGATGGGTCTGTCCTCCTCGGCCATGCCGGCAAAGCGGATCGGTCCGGGTTTGCGGTACGGATCGGGTTCGGGGCTGGCGGCCAGCCATTTTTCCCGCATGGCCTTGACCACCACAAAGGCCGGGGACACAATGTCCACGACACTTTTTTCCAGCACCAGGGCCAGCTTGCCCTTGCGTTCCTCCAGATGCATCAACGGGGCGATGGGAATACCGATGGGCTGCCAGTCGTTAAAATCCCTTTCCAGGTTCTGGATGGCCGCCATCTGACCGGTGGCCCCGTTGGCGATCAGGCTAAACACCGTCAGGCCCAGGTTGTAGGTGTAGTTGCAGTCAAAGCGGGTGGGGTTGGAGCCGCGGCCGTCATAGCCGTAAAAATGCAGCTGGCTTTTGAAGCTGGGAACCGATTGTTGGTAGATTTTCTCGATGGGCCCCGGCAGGGGCTCCCCGGCCTTGACCGCCCCTTCCCTTTCCAGGGCCTGGCGCAGGGTCTTGACCGAAATGATGGTCTTTTTGACCAGCAGGAAAAGATCGGCGCCGGCGTAATTGCGGAAGAGCATCGGACCGAAGTGATCCGGATCCAGACCGGCCTTGCGCATCGTCTTTGCGTACCATCCCCGGGCGATCCCCAGCTTGTAGTCCCCGTTTTCCTTGAGAATGTTCAGATAATCCTTGACCAGGCCCATGATGACCTTGTCGGTTTCCACCAGGGAGAACTGGAAATTGCCGTGGGCGTCGCGCTCCATGAGAAGCCCTTCGCGGAAAAACTCGGGAATGTCGTTGAACAGGTCGTCGTCCCGGGTGTTCCACACGGAAAAGGCCTTGGTTTCCCGGGAACGCCGGGCCATGCGGTGCAGATAGTCCAGCTTGTCTTCCAGCAGGGGAAAATCGGCGTGAAAACTTCGGTCATGGGTACGGTTGTAATCGGCGATGATCGTGTTGAGCTTGACGATGAAGGTCTGGATCTCGTTGATGAACTCCAGGACCCCTTCGGGAATGACGATCACCCCGAAGTTTTTCCCCACGGCGGCGCGCCGCACGATGGCATCGCAGATCACCCGGGACAGATGGCGCAGCGTCATGCCAAAGGCCGTGTAGTCCAGGGCCTCGCCCTTGGCCTGCGCCGCTTGCAGGCGCCGCTTGTCCACGTAATCGGCCAGGTCCTCGCCGATCAGCGTGATGTTGGCATGGGTCTGCAGGGCCACCTCCAGGGCCAGGTGGCTGGCCACCCGTCCCATCACCTTGCAGATGTGCCAGTATTTGACGTCCGAACTGGCATCGGTGCACAGGTTGGCGATGTTTTCGGCAAAGGCCCGGGCCGCCGAATGAAACCCGAAGCTCATCGCGCACAGCACATGGCCGTTGGCATCGCGCACCTGGATGTCGCCGTCGATGGTCTTGGGCACGCCGATGACCTGGATGCCATCGTAGTACATCTCCTGGGCCAAAAAGGCCGCATTGGTGTTGGAATCGTCACCGCCCACGATCACCAGGGCATCGAGCCCCAAACTCTTGCAGGTCTCCTTGGAAAGGGCCATCTTGCGGGCGTTGTCGATCTTGGTGCGGCCGGTCTTGATCATGGTGAAGCCGCCAAGGTTGCGGTAGGCATCGACGATCCCCTCGGTCAGTTCCATGGCCTCGTTTTCGATGATCCCGTCCGGCCCCAGGATAAACCCGAAGACCCGGTTGTCGGGGTTGGCCTTTTTGGCCGCATCGAAAAGACCGGCGATCACGTTGTGGCCGCCGGGTGCCGGACCGCCGGAAAACACGATGCCGATGCGCCGGGCCTTTTCGTAACGGGCCTTGATTTCGGAAGGCGGGTCATCGCTGCCGGCGACAATGTCCACGCGGTTGTTGATGATCTGGGGCAGTTGGCGCAACGCTTCGGCATCCCGGGTGAAGTCGTAGCCCCCGTTTTGTTCCAAAACGGTATGGGGGTGTTTGAAAACCTTGCAAACCGGAGGGGTGTTGCCGCGGCGTTCGATCAATTCCGGGTTGACATGGTCGATGGCTTTTTGCACCTCGGGATGGCCGAGCAGGCGGTCGATGGGCAAATCCGATGGCATGGGGTGCCTCCATTAGCGCGGGTCAGTTAATTTTTTCCATTAAAATTAAAGCGATACTAGCCACATCGGCCGGCGGCTGTCAAGTCCGCGGCCAATCCGGCCTTTACATTGGCCGGCCAATCCGCTATAGGCAGTTTTTATTTGTCATTACAACTGCTTTATCGGCAAACAGCCCCATCGCCCACCCGAAAGCCAGATGGCGCAAGATGTCGGGCATCAGACGGGTGACCCCGGGCGCCGGTTGGTTCCGGCGAACCGGGGCTGGACTCTATCGCTGAAAACCCAAACGCACAACCACAACGCCAAGGAGGAGCAACCATGAAAAAAACCGCAACGATCACCCTGGGGCTGATGCTGGCATTGTTGTTTGCCGCCACCGCTTTCGGCCATACCGGAACGGACCTGGCCAAGAGTTCGGCCCTTGAAGAAATCACCAAACGCAAGGAACTGCGCGTGGGATTTGAAGCCGGCTACATGCCCTTTGAGATGTCGGACAAAAAAGGCAATTTCGTGGGTTTCGACATCGACATGGCCAAGGAAATGGCCAAGGCCATGGGCGTGAAGTTCGTTCCGGTCAACACCAACTGGGACGGAATCATCCCGGCCCTGATCAACAAAAAATTCGACATCATCATGAGCGGCATGACCATCACCCAGGAACGCAACCTCCAGATCAACTTCGCCGATCCCTACATCATCATCGGCCAGACCCTGCTGCTCAACCTCAAGCACAAGGACGCGATCAAGTCTTACAAGGATCTCAACGACGCCAAGTTCACCGTCACATCCAAGCTGGGCACCACCGGCGAACAGGCCGCCAAACGCCTGCTGCCCAAGGCCGTTTACAAGTCTTTTGAAACCGAAACCGAAGCGGCCATGGAAGTGCTCAACGGCAAGGCCGACGCCTTCATCTACGACCTGCCCTTTTGCGTGACGTTCATGGCCCAGCAGGGCAAGGACAAGCTGATCTTCATCGACGAACCCTTCACCTTCGAGCCGCTGGCCTGGGCCGTGCGCAGGGGTGATCCGGATTTTCTCAACTGGTTGAACAATTTTCTGCGTCAGATCAAAAACGACGGGCGCTACGAGCAGATCTACAACAAGTGGATCAAGAGCACCGATTGGCTCAAAGAGGTGGAGTAAAATCAATAAAGACACCAAACCCCGGGAAACACCATGGGCACAACCTCCGGTCTTGATCGCCATATGGGCAAAACCACTTACGCCATGTGGATCGGCGTGTTCGTCGCCGGGATACTGGGGTTGGGTTTGCTTTTGACCTACGCCACCCGCCAGATCGACTACATCTGGCGCTGGTACAAGATCCCCCGCTATTTTTACAGCATCGAACAGATCGAAATCAAATCCGAGATTCGCGGCAGCGTGCAGGCCATCACCGCCGGCAAGGACAGCGTCACGATCCGTGTGGCCGGCGAGGACGAAGCGGCCGATTACACCGTGCCCGCCAAGGCCAAGCTGCGCATGGACAACGGCGACACCGTCTTTGCCGGTGACGTGCTGGCCGCTTACGAAAAACGCCAGGCCGGCATCCTGCTCCAGGGGCTGTGGATCACCCTGAAGGTCAGCATCTATTCGATTTTTTTCGGTATCATCATCGGCTTGATCGGGGGGCTGGCACGTCTTTCCGCCAATCCGGCGTTGAGGTGGTCGGCCCTGACCTATGTGGAACTGATCCGGGGCTCTCCCCTTCTCGTGCAGATCTTCATCTGGTATTTCGTGCTGGCCACGGTGATCAACGAACTGCTCCGGCGGCACGGAATCGAAGAGATTCCAGCCCTTTGGTACGGCATCGCCTCACTGGCCTTTTTTGCCGGGGCCTACATCACCGAAATGGTCAGGGCGGGGATCCAGTCGATTCACCGGGGCCAGATCGAGGCCTCGCGGTCCCTGGGCATGAGCTATGCCCAGTCCATGGTTCATGTCGTCCTGCCCCAGGCCATGCGCCGGATCCTGCCCCCGCTGGCCGGCGAGTTCATCAATCTGATCAAGGACAGCTCCCTGCTGGGCCTGATCGCCATCCGTGAACTGACCAAGGCCACCCGCGAAGGCATCACCACGAGCCTGCAACCTTACGAATTCTGGTTCACCTGCGCACTGCTCTACCTGGCCCTGACCTTCACGCTGTCCATGTTCGTCAAATACCTGGAGAAAAGGACGGCCACCCCGTGATCGAGGTTCGCAACGTCTCCAAGATTTTCTACGTGCCCCACAAGGTGGAAGCCCTGGTGGATGTGTCCCTGCGCATCCAAGCCGGCGAGGTCGTGGTGGTGATCGGCCCTTCCGGATCGGGCAAAAGCACCCTGCTGCGCTGTCTCAACCACCTGGAAAAGGCCAGCACCGGCCATATTTTGATCGAGAACATCGACATTCTCGATCCCAAGACCAACATCAACAAGGTCAGGGCCGAGGTGGGCATGGTGTTCCAGTCCTTCAACCTGTTTCCCCACAAGAGCGTCCTGGAAAATGTCACCCTGGCCCAGGTGGTGGTGCGCAAACGCTCCAAGGCCGAAGCCCGGGAAAAGGCCATGGCCCTGCTGCGCAAGGTAGGAATCCAGGACAAGGCCGCGGTTTACCCGGATCAACTCTCCGGGGGCCAGCAGCAGCGCGTGGCCATCGCCCGGGCCCTGGCCATGGACCCCAAGGTGATGCTCTTTGACGAGCCCACCTCGGCCCTGGACCCGGAAATGATCGGCGAGGTCCTGGACGTGATGAAGACCCTGGCCAAAGAGGGCATGACGATGGTCTGCGTCACCCATGAGATGGGCTTTGCCCGGGAAGTGGCCGACCGGGTGATTTTCATGGACCAGGGGGCCATTGTGGAAGAGGGCACGCCCGAGCACTTTTTCACCAATCCCGGCCACGAACGCACGCGGCTGTTTCTCTCCCAAATTTTATGAGTAGGCCTTTGGCCGCCTCATAAAATTTGTTGATCGCCAATTTGGGGTTGTGTTGTGGAAGGATGTTTGTTGCTTTTCTCTGCGCCTCTGCGTCTTCGCGCGAGATTGGTTTTTGTTCTTTTGCTTGCGGTCTTCGTTTTTCCGGCATGCAGCTCCCGGCCCTACCGGATCAAGGACATCGCCAAGTCCGACATCGACATGGTGGCCGATGCCCATCTGAAACAAATCGACCGGCTGATGCGCGAACTGGTTGTCAAACTCTACCACCGCAACCCGCGTGAACTGGCCAAAAACCCCGGCGAGACCATCGAAAGCCGTTCGGCAGCAATTTTTGACCGCCAGGCCCGGCCCCTTGACGCCCTTTACGGGCGCCGCGGCCCGGACGCCATGCTGTTGAGCTTTGATGAGGCATTTACCGGTGACCGTGTTTTCGCCCTGATGGCCGGCCTGGCAGACATGATCTTTCGCGCCTACAACGACAAAAGCGAATTTTACATGCTCGATTCGCTGGACCAGCAACTGCTCTACAACAGCGCCCGCAATATCGAAATCCTCGTCTGGCGCCTCGGTCACCGTCTCGACACCAAGGGCCAGCCCCTGCTGCTGACCAACAGCCTGCCCGAAGAACCGCCCAATTTAAGCTTCGAGCGGCTCTTCGGCAAGATGATCGCCATCCAGGACATGATGGCCCTGATCATGGAGGACAAATCCAGCCGCACCATCAACCGCGTGGTCCACGGGGTGGCCGCGGCCAGTTTTTTGCCGGTGGGGTTTTAGTAAAGGATGAAGGATGAGGGATGAAGGATGAATAATCCAACCCGGACGGGCCGGAACCATTTTTTTCAGGGTCGGTATCGACATAAAAACCGGATAAAAAAACCCGACCCCGATACCGATACCGACCCCGATGGGCTCCGGATAAATTGATGACGTTTTACGCAGGATCTCTTTTGTAAGGGTCAAAATGGATGGGAATTATCGGGCCTCGGTGACAGGATCGGTCCGAAAACCGCTGAACCGATGCCCCCGTTATTTCAAGTCCCTGGACAGCCGATGCACCTTGCCATCGGCCGCCTCGATAACCAGCTCGATCCGATCACCCTCTTGCACCAGCGAAAACCCCTTGGCCCTTGCCTGATGCTTATGGGCCGTGCCCAAAAAGGCCTGTAAAAGGGACAGGGCCGGTCCGTAAGCCTCCGGGCCGAAGACCAGGGCCCCGCTGTGCGCCGGCCCCATCCCAGGGCCAGCGGCCCCTTTGCCGAACATCGCCTGCCGGAAAGCGCCAAAATCGCTGAAACGATCGGTCGGGTCCTTTTCAATCGCCTTTAAAATGGCATCACTGATCGTTTCGGGAACCGCGGCGATTTCCGCCGGAACCGCCGGCATCACATTGAGGTGGGCGAAGATCATTTCGCTGGGACCAACGCATTTGAACGGATGGGCACCGGTGAAGATCTCGTAGAAGACCAGTCCCAGGGAGTAGATGTCGGAGCGGTGGTCCACCTGGCTGTGCACATCGAAACGTTCAGGCGCCGTGTAGGCGGTGGAGATCATGAACACCGAGGTGCGCTGGGTTTCCGATGAAGCCAGCTTGGCGATGCCAAAATCCATCACCCTGACTCTGCCCCGGCCGTCCCAGATGATGTTTTCCGGTTTGATGTCCCGGTGCAGCACGTTTTGGCAAAAGGCGTAGTCGAAGGCGTCAAGGGTTTGGGCCGCGATCCGGCGGGCGGTTTCCAGGGGCAGGGGACCGGCGGTTTTGCGAAGCAGGGTTTTCAGGTCGGTTCCCTCGATAAAATCCATTACGATGGCATAGTTGTCCTCGTGGGGAAAAAAGTCGATAAAGCGGCAGATATGGGGATGGTTGAGCTTGGACAAAATGATGGCTTCATGGAAAAATTTTCTCACCGCCCGCTGGTTTTCCAGGGCATCGGGATTGAGCAGCTTGATGGCGACGGTTTTGCCGGAATTATCCCTGGCCTTCCACACCGAACCGAACCCGCCCTTGCCCAACATGGCCGTGGCCTCATAGGGGCCGATGGTAAAGGACCGGCCTGCGCGCGGTGTTTTTGCGGCCAGGCCCTGGCCGGTGGTTGGACCCGGCAGTCCGGAGTCACCATCCGGGGCCTGGTCGGGGATGGCCATCGGCGCAGACCGGACCATGCTTCGGTTCGGATCCGTGTCCTCAAGGTGCTCTGGCGGCAAGTCCTCGGGGGCGGCCGGGGGCATGGGATGGCCCGCCACGTCCGGGCCTTGATCGCCCAAAACGGTGGCACCGGGACTTTCCAGCCGAAATTGAAAACAATACGTATCAAAGACGATGTCGTCCCCGTCAGCCAGGCGATAGGGGATGTTGGGGTCGAGCCGCTTGCCGTTGAGCAGCGTTCCGTTGGTGCTTTTCAGGTCGATCAGGAAATAGCGGTCGTTTTTTTTCTCGATCGTCGCATGCCGGCCGGAAACGGTCGTTTCGGGGATGACCAGATCGTTTTCCAGCACACGGCCGATGTGGAAAAGGGGCCTGGCGATGGGCAGGGCGTCACTGCCGCAGATACGGGCCACATCGATCAGCCTGGCGTGCAAAGCGCTTCTGTGCGGGCCAGTCATCAATCCCCCTGCCGGTGAAAGTCGTTGATCCGTCGGCCGATGGCCGCGATGTCCCCGGGTTGGTACCAGCAAATCCGGCGATCGGCCCGAAACCAGGTCATCTGGCGCTTGGCATAGCGCCGGGTGTCGCGCTTGAAAGCGGCCATGGCCTCATCCCGTGGCCACTGCCCGCGGATCAGCGCCGCCATGTGACGGTAACCGATGGACTGCATCGATTTTAAATCCGGCCCATAGCCGGCGTCAAGCAACCCCCTGACCTCGTCGGGCAGTCCGGCCGCCATCATGGCATCCACCCGCTGGTCCAGGCGACGGTACAAGGCCTGCCGGTCCAAGGTCAGGCCGATTTTAAGCACGCCAAAGGGCCTGTCGCCGAACCCGTGGTCCCGGTGGTGGGCACTGAGGGGCCGGCCGGTGGCATGGTAGACCTCCAGGGCGCGAACCACCCGCAAGGTATCATTGGGATGAAGCCGGCCGGCGGTAAGCGGATCAACCGCGGCCAGCTCGGCATGCAGGGCCGCCGGTCCCCGAACCTGCGCCCTTGCCGCCAGTTCGCGGCGCAGGTCCGGATCCGCCGGGCTGGCCGCAAAAAGCCCTTCGGTCAGGGCACGAAGATACAATCCGGTGCCGCCCACCACGAACACAACGACACCCCGGTGCGCCAGTTCGAAAATTTTGGGCCGGGCCAGGCCCACGTAAGCTGCGGCATCAAAAGGCGCGTCCGGATCAACGACATCGATCAGATGGTGCGGCACGGCGGCCCTTTCGGCGGCCGTGGGTTTGGCCGTGCCGATATCCATGCCGCGGTAGACCTGCATGGCATCGGCGCCAAGCACTTCGGCGCCAAGCGCCTGCCCGAGCGCCACGGCCACGGCGGTCTTGCCCACACCGGTGGGACCGCAAATAACGGTGATTTTGGGCGCATGACCGTGGATGGGCATCGTGGGTCTTTCCTGTCAACAAAAGGGCTGCCGGATTGCTATAGCAAAAATGGCGTTGAAAAGAAAAACGCAATGGTGGTAGCCTGTTGGTCCTTTAACCTTGCAATTTGTGATCGCCGCCCTGGAGCGCTCCGGGGGCAACGTGTCCAAAGCGGCCCGCCAGACCGGCCTGCAGCGCTCCAATCTTCAAGCCCTGATTAAAAAGCACGGGATCCGGGTGATCCGGTAAAAGTGTTTCTATGACAACTCCGGGACCCGCCAGATAGCCGTGGCCTGACCGGCAAGCCACTGCTGGCGGATAGCGATCCGATCGGCCGTCCATTCAAGATTGTCTTCGGCTATGCGCCTGGTAATTTCAAAACCGCTGCCGACATAAACCAACCGCTTTGCTTCATAGGGCTGGATACCGGCGTCGCGATTGGCCTTTGCCTCCAAGGGGGTCATATTGCCGATTCGGTACACGAAGCGATCCACTTGTTCATCGGTGAATGCGGCCCATCCCTCATCGGGATGCTCCGGCAAAATGTGTTCGATGGTGTACTTGTCACTGGTATAATCATAAGCCTTGTTGGCTGTATGCCGTTCGATCGCAAACAACACATAGCGCATCACCAGGCGGTTGCGGGCCGACGTGGTACGGATCTGTTTTTCCGCAAAGGCGGAGCGAAACTGGGCATCCGGCGGATAGACGGAACGCAACGCGCGAATGATCTCACCGGCGCCAAGCAGTTGACTTTTGGCAATCTTTTCAGCAACCGCGTTATAAAGACGTTCCTGCTCGTTGGTGGCCAGATTGCCGATGACGTTATAGCGGAAAGAAACAATTGAACAGGCCCTGAGCACCCTGGTAAAATCCGCGTCGTTCAATGCACGGCGTGACGCCAGCAACAGAGCGTAGGGCTGTCTGATATTGAACATCACCAGTTCGGCGATGTGTTCGCGCTGATCAAACGTCCAAACACTGTCGTTGGCATCTCCCAAGGCAGCGTAGATGTCGGCATCGCGGTCCATATCGCGCAGCAGGGCAAAGACCTCGGCTTTGCTTTTAATGCTGGCACGAATGGTTTTGAACAGCTCGGCGTGACGGGTGAGGGGATTTTGGCTGTTCCAGAAGACGCGCAGAAAATCCGGAACGCTTTCACTGCCCAGCTTGCCGACTACGGCCTCCCAACGCTCTTCCAGAGTGCGGATTTCGCGCTCATGACCGCCTGCATGATGGACCACCGAAAAAAGGTAATTTTTAAGCAGGTCGGTGGAGGATAGCCGGACCCCTCTGGCGTTCAAGGTTTCAAACACCTTAAAGGCGTTCAGCTCGTCGGTGACCGATATGACGGTGAAAAACAAACGGTCTGCAACGGTGTCGATAAACCGGGCCAGTTCAGCACCGCTGCGCCTCTCACCGAAGCGGTCCCGGACGCGGTTGTCAAACCATTCAAACCCCTTGCGCAGCAGATGCTCCGAGGCTTTCAGGTTGCGTTTGGGCAGGCGCTCCAACGGCACAAGGTAGTGCTGATAAAATTGATCGTTGTGGCGGTTCAAGGTTAATTTGGACTTGGGAACCAAGGTCACCGGATCAAGATAGCCGATGTGGGTTTTGCGCAATTCCTCCTCGCGCTTCCGGTTGTCGGGTGCATCGATGTTCAACTCCACCAGGCGACGAAGGTTACGCAATACGGCCAGCACGAGCAGGCTCAGTGTCGTCATGCGTTGCTGGCCGTCGATGATGTCATAATGGCGTTCATCGCCGGATTGCAGGACGAGATAGCCCATATAGTGACCCTGCTCGCCGCCCGGCTCCGCCAGGGCGGTGATGTCCTGCCACAGGTCATCCCACTCTTGTTCGGTCCAGGAATAATCCCTTTGAAACATCGGTACACGGTACACCAGTCCGTTGCCCATCAGCTTGCGCAGCGTCTGGTTCGAGGTGTTGAAATTCGTCACCGCCATCGAACGCCTCCACTTGTATGGGTAGCGAATACCATCAAAAACTATTTTTCTCAAGCAAATTCAGATATTGTGCGTAGACTCAGGCATTGCGTTCTGGCTTTGACGGGAACCTGCCCGCCGCCGTCGTGGGGGCTTGACACACGATCGGCGGTGTCGCAAGATCGGAACCTGCAATCTCGATGGGTTCGCAGATCTGCCAGCGTGTTCGAGGGTCGAGACCTTGTGCGCATCCATCGTCCACCGGACCCAAAGTCGCAGGTTTCTATGCAGCGTATCCTCAAGCCCTTTCAAGACCTGCCCATCCGCATGAAGATGTTCTACGTCTATTCACTGGTATTTTTTCTGGCCATGCTCCTGGTGGGCCTGGTGGTCTATTACCAGGTGCGCAAAACCATAGAAACCAACATTGACAATGAACTTTCCAACGCGACCGCGACCATCCTCAATATGGTTGAAACCACGGCAAAGGCCTCCATCAAGAATTACCTGCGGGCGGTGGCCGAAAAAAATCTGAATATCGTGATCGAATACCACGCCGCGGTTCAATCCGGAAAAATGACCGAGGCGGATGCCAAACAGCGGATCAGAAATATCCTGTTCATCCAGACGATCGGGGAAAACGGCTATATCTATTGCGTGGATTCCAACGGCCTGGCGGTGGAGCATCCCAACCCGGAGGTGGCGGGCGTCAATTTCGCGAATTTCAAATTCGTGCAGGAACAGATGCGCCGCAAGGAAGGCTATCTGGAGTACGAATGGATGAACCCGGGAGAGGCGGCACCGCGGCCCAAAGCGTTGTATATGACTTATTTTGAGCCTTGGGATTGGATCATCTCCGTGTCATGCTACCGTGAAGAGTTCCGGCAGTTGATCAACATATCGGATTTTAAAGACAGTATCCTTTCGCTGAGTTTCGGCGAAACCGGCTACAGCTACGTGATCGACAGCAAGGGCGAGGTGGTGGTGCACCCCGTGCTGTCCGGCAACCTATGGGATGCGCGGGATGCCGACGGGCGCTATCTGGTACGGCATCAGTGCCAAACCAAGAGCGGCAAGCTCGTCTACTCCTGGCGCAACCCCGGCGAAGCGCGTTTCCGTAATAAAATTATGATATACAACTACATCCCGGCTTATGACTGGATCGTTGCATCGACGTGCTACCTGGAAGAATTCTATGCCCCTCTGAAGTCGGTGCGCAACATCGTCGTCACCACGGTGGTGATGATTCTGGTGCTGGTTTTGCCAACCACGCTCTCCATTGCCGGCGGCATCACGCGCCCCTTGAGGCAACTGGAAAGCAAGCTGGCCCAAGCCAGCAAAGGGGATTTCGCCGGCCGCATGGAACTTCGCGGCGGGGATGAGATCGGCAATCTGGCCATCTACTTCAACCGTTTCATGGATCGCCTGGAAAGCTTCAGCCGGCAGATTCAGGCCGAGACGGCTGAACGGCGCAAGACCGCCGAGGCTTTGGAAAAAAGCGAGGAACTGTTTTCCAAGGCATTCCGGGCCAGCCCCAGCGGCATCTTTATCGCGGATTTGAGCACCAGCCGGATGATCGACGCCAACCAGAGTTTTTTGGACCTGATCGGCCGGCAGCATGCACAGGTGGTTGGAAACCGCATTGCGGACCTGGCCCTTTTTTGTCACCCGCAAAGCCTGGAACGGCTGATTCAACTCCTTCATCGCCACGGACGGGTACGGGACGTGGATTTGGAATTTGTCGGCGACGAGGCAGAGGGGCGTACGGTCACCATCAACGCGGAGACGGTGCATATCTGGGGCCACAAATGCATGCTGTGCGCGGTGGACGACCGCACGGAAACCAAGCGCCTGGAACTTGAAGTCATCGAGATCAGCGAGCGCGAGCGCAGGCAGTTGGGACAATATTTGCACGATGATCTTTGTTCGCACCTGCTCGGCATCGAGGTCATGCAAAAAGTGCTGCGGCAGAAAATGGCCGGGCTCGGGTATACGGATTTGGCGTCGATTGACAAAATCAGGGATCTTGTTCAGGATGCCATCAACAAAACCGGCCGCATTTCACGGGGGCTTTGCCCAATCAATATTGCCGAGCAGGGCCTGGAGTTGACTTTGCACGAGCTCTGTCGTGATATCGAAGAAATTTATGGGGTTTCCTGCCATCTCGATCATGAGGACCAGGCCTTCTTCCAGGACCCGATGGTGGCGACGCACATTTATTATATTGCGCGTGAAGCCGCTTTTAATGCGGTCAAACACGGCCAGGCCGGGCATATCCGCCTGAGTCTGTCCAGAATGGGCAACACAGCCAGGCTGCAAATCCGCGACGATGGCCAAGGTCTGCCCAAGCGTCTGAAATTGACTGGAATGGGAATTCGAATCATGCACTACCGCGCCCGCCGGATCGGCGCCGTGCTGGAGGCCAGAAGAGATACGGAGCGCGGCTCGATCGTCTGCTTGACATTCAATTTGCCCGATAGCACGCTTGAGGGACAGCCCCATGAAACCACTTGACCGCAACAGCGGATCCCCCCGGCGCATTCTGATCGTGGAGGATCATCCCATTTTTCGCATGGGGTTGGCGGATCTGATCCAACAAGAACAGGACCTGATCGTGTGCGGCGCGGCCGAGGACGTCAACAGCGCCTGCAAGGCGATTGCGCAGCTGCGGCCGGACCTGGTCATCGTCGATTTGTCATTAAAGAAAAGCAATGGATTCGATTTGTTGCACCAAGTCAAAGCCATCGACCACAAGTTGCCCGTGCTGGTGCTGTCCATGCATGACGAGAAGATTCATGCCGAACGCTGCCTCTGTGCCGGCGCCAGGGGCTACATCAATAAAAAAGAGGCCTCAGAATCCGTCATCACGGCCATTCGGCACATCCTGAAGGGCAACATCTTTTTAAGCGAAACCATGATCGCCGCCATTTTCAACAAATTTCAAGGCAAGCCATCGGACCTGGCCCTGGCGCCGCTGGACACCCTGACGAGCAGGGAATTGGAGGTTTTCGACCTGATCGGCAGAGGGTTGGTATCCGCGGACATCGCCAGGCAGCTGAATGTAAGCATCAAGACCATCGGCACGCACAAGGAGCGGATCAAGGAAAAGCTGGGGGTGAAGCACTCTGCCGAGTTGGCCCGTTACGCGGTGCTGTGGGTTGAAAAAGAGGGCGCGAAATAGCCCCAGCGCGGCGGAACCGCAACCAAAGAGGAGACGGTCCAAACGCTGCTTTTTTAAGCCACCCGCCGGCAAGCCGGCTCGACACACACAGACACCAACCTCATGGTCCGTGTGAGTCTGTGTGCGTCTGTGGCAAAAAATCTTGCATAAAAAAAAAGAAAATGACGGGTAGTAGTATGGATGAGCAGACGATAGGTAAATAACCTAGCGGGTTCCCGGTTGTTTTACCTGCCACGAATGAGGCGTTTTGCCTTGCTAAAAATCCGGTTTCCACCGATTTACCCGGTCCACCCTTGCGCGATACCTTTCATCATGCCCTGACCAGCCTGGACACCATTCAGTCCCTTAGCAATGAATTGAATGCAAAACGTCATCCATTTTCCCGAAGCTCATCGGTATCGGGACCGGCGGCTGAAAAGCGGAAATCGCTTGACAGGCTGAAATGGGTAAGGATAGGTTGCGTCGGCGTTTCCGGATGGTTCATTGGAAAGCGCCGTATCCCCAACGGTCTTTCACCCACAGGAAACCAAATCGTCGCACCAGGAGCTGTGAGCTGATGTCCATCTTGGCCGTGGACAACCTTACCCTGGCTTTTGGCGGACTCAACGTGCTTACCCAGGTGAGCTTCGAGGTCCAGCCGGGCCAGATTTTTGCCATCATCGGCCCCAACGGCGCGGGCAAAACCTCCATTCTCAACTGCATCGGTGGCTTCTACCGGCCCCAGCAAGGCCGGATTTTCTTCGACAACCAGGAACTCACCACCATTTCGCCGGATCGCCGGGCCGCCATGGGCATCGCCCGCACCTTTCAAAACATCGCCCTGTTCAGGGGCATGACCGTGCTGGACAACATCAAGCTGGGCCACCATGTCCATCTGAAAACCGGGTTGTTGTCCTCGCTGATCTATTGGGGTGAGGCCCACCGTGAGGAGATGGCCCTGCGGCTCAAGATGGAAGAATCGATCATCGATTTTCTCGAGATCGAGCACATCCGCAACCAACCCGTGGCCTCTCTGGCCTATGGCCTGCAAAAACGGGTGGAACTGGCCCGGGCTTTGGCCATGGAGCCCAAGGTGCTGCTCATGGACGAGCCGGTGGCGGGAATGAACGCCGAGGAGACCGAGGACATGGCCCGCTTCATCCTGGACATCAAGGAGGAGCGTGACATCACCATCGTGATGATCGAACACGACATGAAAATGATCATGGACATCAGCGACCATG
>Ga0116204_1000404_pt1 | contig 24495 bp, 18 predicted proteins | sample LakKivwa52mmetaG_FD_94481 | JGI IMG/M metagenome (GOLD analysis project Ga0116204, IMG submission 94481) | Anoxic lake water microbial communities from Lake Kivu, Rwanda to study Microbial Dark Matter (Phase II) - Lake Kivu water 52m metaG | ecosystem: Environmental > Aquatic > Freshwater > Lake... | reverse complement strand
TATGAACTGCCCCCGGTAGTTCTTCAGACCATTACGAATGGTCATGAGGCGTACTTGTGCATCAAACTTCTCATTGGCAAGGATATAGGCAAAGGTCGAAAGCCAGGCAATATCAGCCTGGTTTGTTCCAAGTGCTTCGACCACAGCCGCATAGGAAGTTGGGACGGCAACCTTGAAATAGAGCCCGGTGGCTTTATGGAGGCCTTCGGCAATTGCCTCTCCGCTTTCAACCACCTTTCCAGCTTCCATAGAAGGTACAAAATACATCTTGATCGGGTTCTTTTTGGTTCCGAGATCCTTGTTTGCCTGAGTGATTTTCTGCTCCGAGGTCCGGCAGGAGACCATTGCAAAGAGCAAGGAGCAAAGAGCTATGAGCGTTGTAAGTTTCATATTTTCTCTCTATCCGGACGGTATTGTTACCGATCCTGGTAATAATTAAGATTCCAAAACATCAAGAATTGCATAGAAGTCAATGGAAATTATCAGATCCAGTCCCAGTCCTCAAACAAATGATCCACGATCAGAATATCACGGTTCAGTTGTTCTTTAATCTCGATCTGGGAAAAACCATCCAAAGTGAGGCCTTCATGATTGAACACATTGTTGGGGAAAACGATAACCTCGTTCTCCAAAGGAGCTATCTGATCTCTGATATCTATGAAAGTCAGTAATCCAGAGACGGTTATACTTTCACCAAAAAAGTGGTTTTCGATTGCCTGAATGCGGATAAAATCATGCTCCAGCTTGGAATTCAGATATTCTCCGAGGTCTTTGATATAGGAGTAGGCGGATTTTGAGGTTAGGAAAAGCAGAGGTCTCGCTGTTTTGCGCAGTTCCTTGATGAAGGTCCTCTTTTTGCGTTTGAAGTTTTCCAGCATCAGACGAATCATCCCGATACCGTTTTCGATCTGAGGATAGTCCTTGTAGTGGTCTGCCTGGGGGATGTCCTGTCCAGCTTGTATATAAAACTCATCAGCGCAAAAGATAAGATCAGATGCATATTGGCTACGCAGTGTATTTACCATTTCGATGGTCTCCAAAGCAGTATTGTGATCAACCGGCCGAAGAGTGGATAAATTATTCCGAAAGCGGGTAAGCCCAACTGGAACAATCCCGATTGAAAGCAGGCCTTCCTGCATCTGCAAGAGCGTTGTGAGGGTCTTGGATAGCTGGTCTCCGTCGTTGAAGCCAGGAACCATAACTATCTGGATATGTAATTTTATACCCTTGTTCAATAATTGCCGAAGCTTGTTCTCGATATCAAAGTCCTGCTTGTAGCGCATGATCTGCTTTCGGAGCTTGGCATCTAAAGTGTGGATTGATATATATAAAGGGCTGATGTGCTGGTCGATGATGCGCTCAAAATCGGCATCGGTCATATTTGTAAGCGTGATGTAGTTTCCAAATACATAGGAGTATAAATAGTCATCATCCTTGATATAAAGGGTGTTTCTCAAACCCGGTGGCATCTGATCGATGAAACAAAAGATGCAGTTGTTGTGGCATTGCCGGCAAGGATAATCCACGGGCTCAAGTCCGAGAGGTTTCGTTCCTTCTCTGATGATGGTAATACGGCGCTGCTCAGAGAGATGATCTACAAATACACAATCCAGATGGTAATCTGAAGAATTGTACTGAAGATCAAAAAAGTCATTTATCTGATTGCCATTTATGGTTATGAGCTCCCATCCGGGTTGGATGCCACAGGCCAACGCCAAGCTTTTCTTTTGGATGCTTTGTATCTTGAGGGGCATTGGTTCATCGGAAACGATAGTGTTTGCGAACAGCTTCTGTCACAATCCAGTGGCAGGAAAGACCTGCCGGGAAGGTTACATAATCACCAGCTTTGATAGTTACACTTTTACCCTTGCCATACGAGATTAAAACACTGCCTTCCAATAACAAACAATCCTCCACAAGATCATAATGCCAGTCAAATTCCGATATTTCTTTCGTCCAGATCGGCCACGATTTGATCCGAAAGTCATCAATTTCCTGTGATGACAGTTTCCTTATCAGTATCTCCATTTTCTTCTCCCAAAGTAAAAACCATAAGCATTTCCCACATATTAAAACCCTGCTTAAGTGTCAAAGCTTTTTTCGGGATATACACGAAACCCTTGACACAAAAAACCCCTTCAAAACTGTGCTCTGTGGGATTATATGATTAACAAACTTGTTCTGCTGACCGGCATATTGCTGATCTGCTGTTTGCTGCCACATCTGATGGCACAGACCGGAGAAACCGTTTTGGAGGAAACTCCACAGACGGCGGATTCCACTTCTGTAGCAATCTCCGACAGTATCCAGGCTCAGCAGCCGGATTCTCTTTATTATGATGCAGATGAGATCCTGCTGGATTATGAGGCAGAGCAGATATATCTCTATGGGAACACAAAGATTGCCTATCAGACATCAACCATAACATCGGATTCTCTGCAAATAGACCTTAAACAAGATAGAGCTTTCAGCAATGGCCAAACGGTTCTGCAGGATACTGATCAAATCATCATTGGTACAGGTGTATTGTATGATGTGAATAGCCAGACCGGAATCCTGAGTGAGGGCTTATCCAAAATGGACAAGGGTTACTATTATGGCAGGGTGATCCGAAAAGTGGATAAGGATATCTATGATGTTGATAATGGAAGGTTTACAACCTGCGATCATGCCGAGCCGGATTTTTGGTTCTGGTCACATCAAATGCGGATTTACCGGGGTGACAAGGTGGTTGGAAAGCCGGTTGTGTTCTATGTAAACCACTTTCCTGTTTTCTATTTCCCCTTTGCGACCTTTTCTATAAAGAAAGGTAGGAAAGCGGGTTTTCTGGTTCCGGAACCAAGCTATAACACTGTTGATGGAAAACTTGTGAGAAACATCGCATGGTTCTATCCTTATGGCGATTGGGCGGATTTTACCATTGGCATGGACCTGATGGAAAAGACAGGCTGGAAGGCAAACTTCAGCAGCCAATATGTCAAACGTTATGAGTTTTCAGGAAGTTCAGATCTATCCTACCAGAAAAGGATATCAGACAATACGACCAACTATGACTGGGCTCTCAGGGCAAATCATCACCATGATCTACCAGAACGCAGCAGTTTTGATCTCAATCTCGATATCGTCAGTAACAAACGCATTTGGGAAAGCAGTGACGATATAGATGAGAGCCTTGCACAGCAGCTTACGTCCAGTATGTCCTATCGGCGTCCGCTCTTGAATTCATATCTGAACGTGGCAAGTTCCTACACGCAAGACCTTGTGAATGATAATGTTTATGTCAATCTGCCAACTGCCAGTTTTTCCTTGCCCAGCCGTCCTGTGCATGAGTTCTTTACGAAAAGTGATGTGGAAGATGTCTGGTGGACAAAGTTCAATCTCAGCTACAATACTTCCCTCAGCCATACCGGAAGAGTAACATCAAGCAAGAGGTCTTTCAGTGATATCATCTGGAGCAATACTTTAGATCCTGCTGACACCACCAACCAGACCTACATCAATGAACATCACGCCGGTATCAGGCACAACGCAAGTTTATCCTATAATTGGAAAGCATTTGGCTGGTTGAATTTCTCGCAGGGTCTTAGTTATACCGAGAGTTGGTTTGATCGGGATAGGAACCAAAAGAAATGGGTGAGAGGCAATGCCTATAGCGCTTCATCAGGAGTCAATTTCAATATCTATGGGATCAGGAATTTCCCGGGTTACAAAGTAAGCGCAATCCGGCATATAATTACTCCAAGCGCTTCAGTCAGTTATAGTCCGGATCAAAACCGGAACCAGGATTTCTATAGCTTTGGCTCGATTGGTTTACCCAGTGGAAGGAAATCTGCCTATCTCAATCTCAATATGAACCAAACATTGCAAACTAAATACCTCGGCAAGGATAAGACACAGAGACGTTTGAATGATTTTATTACTATGAGTTCCGGCACCTCCCTCAATCTGATGGTAGATAAAAAACAAATGAATAACATCACACACCGGATGTCCTTCCGCCCTCCGGCAATGGATCCTTTCAAGATTAGCATTGGAACTCAGGACTATACTCTTTCCGATATCAAACTTGGCTACACTGCTGATCTTTCAACCACACAAAACCCCTATAAAGTGCACTGGAATGATCTTGACCTGCGCAATAAATATCTGACCCAAGGGATCAGCTTCAGTGGAACATCACCCTACACGGAGTATTTTCCCAGAGCTAAGAACAAGCTTTTTGATCCTTATAGCGCAGTCGATTCTCTACAGGTCACCTCTGAGGACTTGGCCACAGGAACTCAGACTTCTGATAACTGGAGCATTTCGATCTCGCATGACCTTTTTGCACCAAGTAACCTTTTGAAGCCAACTGCTTCCAATCTCCGGCTTGGTACGAACCTGAAGCTAACCACCAATTGGTCGGCAAGCTATTCTGCCTATTACAATCTGAAGACGGATGAATTGCTATCTCAGAGTTTTCAGATTACCCGCAAACTGCATTGCTGGCAGATAGATATATCTTACAACCGACGTAACGAGTTTTGGGATTATAGGATTGTGTTCTTTAATACTGCTCTGCCAGATGCTCTCAAGTTCCAGACCCGGGACAACCGGAAGTATTGATTTATGAGCAATATCCAATTATCCAAAAAAGCGATCTTTCTCGACCGGGATGGCACCATCAGTTCCGATGAATATGGTTATATCCGCAATCCGGATGATTACAATCTCTATCCATATACCGGAGAAGCACTAAGGATTTTGAGGTCACTTGGTTACCTACTTTTTGTGGTCACCAATCAATCCGGAGTGGCAAGGGGCTATTTTGGCATTGAGAACGTTCAAAAAGTCCATGCCAGGATGGAGGATCTGATTCGCAAGGAAGGTGTTTGCCTTGATGCAGTGTTTTTTTCTCCCTATTTCAAAGAAGGGATTGTCGAACCATTTAGCATTGAGCATATAGACCGCAAACCCGGGATTGGGATGTTTCTCCAGGCCAGAGAGCGTTTTTGTTTTCGACCTGAACAATCCTGGATGATCGGAGACCGCAAGAGTGATATCGAATTTGGTTGTAATGCCGGATTGCGAACCATCCTGCTACTAAGCGGAAACGGCAGGGACGAGTTTGTCAATTCCATGCATGATTGGAAGATAAAGCCGGATTTTGTGGTCAAAGACCTGCTTATAGCAGCACATCTTATCTCCAAGCTGCAGAAAGATGTTTAGCGAAACAAAGTTTCGTAATCAGACAATTATCCAGCAGGAAAAAGCCATAGTCAAACTGCTCAGGAAAATCGAGACGGATCTCTCCGATCCCCAAAAGCTGAAAGAGCACTTAGCGGAGATAACGTTCCTGAGGTCATTATTCTCAACTAATCTCAACCAAATCTTAGCTGACTGTCTTGATAAGTTATCTGCCGAAACAGATCCTCACCAGATACTTCAACTAATTGCTAAGTATCTGAACGCAAGAGGAGAAACTCGAACCGATACCCAAATTCATGTTAGAAAGCAGGATGGTGCAAGGCAAAAGGATCCATCCCTCCTGGAAAAGACCAGCAACATCATCCTGGTTTTGGATAATCTGCGTTCTGTCTTCAATGTAGGATCCATCTTCAGGACAGCAGAATGCCTTGCCATCAAAGAACTTATCCTTTGTGGGATTACCCCCACACCTCAACACCCCAATATGGCAAAGACCGCCATGGGAACCCAGGAGCTTGTAAAGTGGTCACACTTGGATAAGACCATCGAAGCAATCGAAAAAATGAAAATTGCAGGATATAAAATCATAGCTCTGGAGACGGTTGAGAATAGCCAGTCTGTTCTATCACAGCACTTTGACTATCCTCTGGCCTTGGTTGTTGGAAATGAAGCACTTGGTATCTCGGAAGATGTATTGAGGAGTTGTGATGACTATTGTCATATACCTGTGTTGGGAGAAAAGAACTCACTGAATGTGGCTGTCTCAACTGCTGTAGCCTTATATTGTCTGATGATGCAATAGATTTTGTGGCGGAGAGTCAGGGATTCGAACCCTGGGTTCCCGTGAAGGAACAACGGTTTTCGAGACCGTCCCGATCAACCACTCTGGCAACTCTCCACATCCAATCCTTCGTCATTCCCGACCCCGATCGGGAATCCATTGAATCTACCACCAAACTCACAATCTTTTTCTCCTGAAAAACTCCGACAGGATCATAGAACACTCATCAACCAGAACACAGGTCACAACTTTCGGATGATGGTTAAAACTCTTATCTTTTAATATGTTATAGACAGATCCAACAGCACCCGCCTTGCGGTCATAAGCGCCAAAAATCAAAGTTCCCAAGCGCGACCAAACCATCAAGCCAGCACACATTACACAGGGCTCAAGGGTCACATAAAGCTGATACTCAGAGAGGTACTTGATTTTTGAGGCAAGGATTTTGTCAATGATCAATTTCTCAGCATGGGCTAAGGGATTTTTGGTCTGGCGGGTCAGATTATGAGCAACGTCTATTACCAAATCATCTTTTACCAGCACAGCTCCAATAGGTATCTCATCTTCCTGCAATGCCTTGTTTGCCTGTTCGAGGGCAAGGTGCATAAAGTGGTTATGGTTTTGCATCAGCATCAGCGAATAAAAGGGCGGTCACAAAAGACCGCCCGTATGTTTCAAATATTACTTCAGCAACATCGTCTTGATGATCTGGGTTCTGGCTGGAGTATGAACTTTCACGAAGTATATTCCTGAGGCCACACTCCGGCCACCCTCATCCCTTCCATTCCATTGCAGAACATTGGCTCCTGCTTTGAGGTCACCCTTGAAAAGAGACTTAACCTTTTGTCCCCTGATATTATAGATATCACATGAGACATGAGTGGTCTTACCCAGGGAGAAGGAGATATTGGCAACAGGATTAAATGGATTGGGATAGACCTTAAGGGCTGTGAAAGCTGGTGCTATCAGATCCTGATTGGAGACGGGATAGTTATTTGCCCTGATCTGGCCATGATAGACACCTGCTTCGGGAAGATTTAATGTTAGAGGTGTTCCATGGTTCAGGTTATACTGGAAATCACCAAGATGGAAGAATAGAGAGTAGTTATCCGGCACATTGATCTGCTCAAAACTGATCTGAAGCTGATTTGTGCTGGTTCCGGCAGGAATTTCCAAAGTGAAGTTCCAGGTATTGGTAGAATTACCGACTACTGGTAATGGGGTTTGATACTCACTGTAGAGCAGTTGCTCACCCCAAAGGGTATCTCCCTCGGCAATTCTGGTCAAATACATCCGGACACCATCAAATGGCTTATTCAGTGGCTTAGGAAGATCGAGCCGGAAGTCATAAGCGTCGCTGCTATAAGGTGTTATTCCAATTGCGAAACCATCGGCATCATAGCCAGTCTGGCTGGCTGTGACATTAAGTTCCCATAGCGCTGCCTGAGGAGTAATGGAAGGTCCATTATAATATGGGAAGAAATGAATATAGGAGGTGAGAGGTGGTGCTCCATAATACTTCAGCAGGAAGGACTCGTAGGGCTGGATCTCAGTCACAAACTGATACTGACCTTCACGATAAACATACACCCCGCGGGAAACGAGACGTTGTTCCATCATTTCACTGAATTTATAGGCGATATTATTCACCCGGAAGCGTAAATCCTTCACGTTATATGCACATAAGTGAGGATTTGGGATAAGGTTCCAGCCACTGGTCAGGATGAATGAAGTGCTATCTCGCAGCACCGGATTGTTGGTGCTATAAAAAGCTGGTTCCGGATTATGAACAAAATAACCATCTCCGAAATTGAATGGAGTCATCGGAATCCAGTCATATCCATCATTAAGCAGGTATCCGCTTGCCCCATCTCCAAACACATTGACAATGCTTGGCTGGGATGTATTCCATGGATTGGAACGCATTTTCCAGCCCGGGTCACTATACAGGAAAGACATGGCAGGCACAATCCCGAAAACATAATCCGAGGTATATCTGGTTAGAACTCCATCCGTGGCATATAGATCTATCACAAATCTGCAGTTCTGCATATCTGTTTGTGAAGAAAATGAATATGTATAACTGGATTGGGAGCCGGGAATGTTGGAAGCAACCCATAAACTATCCGTGGAATTCTGGATAAACAGCTCCATGTGATCCACCAGGAAGGGATATTGAACAGACCAGTAAAAGCTTCCAGCAGTTCCACCCTGATAGATGCGGTTGGGCTGATATGATAGTGTAACCTTGGGTTGGAGATTTCCCCAGTATAAATTCATGGTGCGGATATCAGCATTAGCATTTGTATATAAATAAGGATTTGCCAGCAGGTTATGCCAGGTGCCTGCGCCAGCGTCATAAAGATAGAGCTTCTCCGTCCGTGTAAATGTGTTGGAGGCAGTGATCTTCAAGGTTTGAGAGGTCTGGTCGGATCTGGTTCGCATCACCCATTGCTTGATTTCTGTATCAGGATTATAGGTACCTTTGATCTCACGAGAGAGATATGTACCCTGATTTCCCCAATACTGCTGCCAGAAAGCATTCCAGACATAGTTTGAGCCGGAAGCTCCGGAGGTCGATACATCATAAAACACATCCTGTCCATCTGATGCAAAGGGATTATTGGAAAAACTGATGGTGTTCGTCAAAGTGTCGATCTGATTTGAGATTGTAACTGTATGGATGGGACGGGGAGAACAACTGGCCGGGAAATTATGGATAAACTCCAGATCGTTGCCATTGACTGCACTGATCTGATAAGTATATGTAACTCCATTTTCCACATTGTTGTCGAAGTATTCCATAGTATAGCTGTTATTCGAATTGCTGAGGGCAGCGTTGGTGGCATAGGAGTCGATCAGGATAAAATCACTCATGCTTGTTTTGCGGTAAACTTTGAACCCAAGATTATTGTTCTGTCCGGAAACAGTCCAGGCCAACCGGACACTCTCATCAAGGCCATAAGCATTGAATTCTGTCACATTGGCTGGAGCTGGTATGGATACAACTTCATTGGACTGGTCTGAGTACTGACCATTCTTGTCAACTGCCCGAATTCTAAAATAATATACCGAAGAGTTGTTCAATCCTGTTACATTTACCTGTTCAGCTGCCTGAGAAGCAAGGAAGTTGTTGTTATCCCTGGAAAATATCTGATAATTTGCCAGACCAATCGGTTCCGTTGCATAAAGAATTTCATAGGAGTGGAAATCATAAGCAAAACTTCGGTTCCAACGCAGACTAATGTGATTGAGCGATTGATTGTGAACTACGAGATTGGTGGGATCGGTGGGCGGAACATTATCATTCATGGCAAACAACGGATCCAGAATAATATCCAGATCATGTATCCAACGACTGTAATATCGCGTGAAGTTGGTAAACAAATTGTTAAAATCCCAGCGTTGAGTGGCTTCATTCCAGCCATAGAACCACTTGAAAGTATTCTGGGTTTCATCATAGGGGGAGGGGAGTTCATCCATTTCTATATGAAAGAAGGGTTCATAGACATCATAATCCGAAATGCCGGAGATCGAATAAACCTGTTGCCGGTTCCCTTCCGCACCGGTTAAAGTGACATAATTATTAACCGGATAATTTATATCACCATCGGTAAAATTGAATTCGTGGGTGTTGTAATAGACTGTGTAATAGTCATTCAGAAAGACATCGTTATGGACCCCAACGGTATTGGCAGGAAGCATCAGGTGATTGCCCTGATTGATCAGATCAAGCTGGAGATTGGAAAGATCGCGAATAGGGAGATTTGGACAGGGACGTCCATAACCGGCTGCCACCTGCACATTTGCAGCACCAACGTGACGGTTCCAGTCATAAGTATGGATCTGGGCTGAAAGCTCTCTCTGGTTAAACTCGGAGCGGATTAGGTCACAGGATTTATTGTAAGCTGTATTAAAAGGATGCGCAGCCCAGCGGGTTGGATCACTGATCGATTTGGAATTGGCAAAGTTGCCAACCTGTGTCCACTTAACTTCCCTGCCTGCACCGGCGATATAGAGAAACTTGGCGTTCCAGTAATCAAATGCATAATGGCCTATGGCGGGTGTGGGATAGTCGTCCGTGGGATGGGGAACTGTCACAATCAAAGGCCTTGGGGAATCAGGATTGTAGATATAAAGACCCCAGCCATAGGCAAAAGCACCAATCTCGTCATCGTAGTCATCGATGGTACCGTTGTCATCAAGATAGCTCATATTGGGAAGCTCACGCAACATATAGTATGTCCTTCCGCTGTCTGTGTCATTGAACTGAACAGCCTGATAGGGAAATCCGTAAGTATCGATCAGACCTTGAGCCATGTCCAATTCCAGTACCAGGAAAGCATCTATCACATTTCCCCAGTTTTCAAGTTCTGTCACTGAGGGAATGCGATAGTCACCAAAACCATTGGTCTGTCTGTCATAAGGTGCGTATAAATTGTAATTTGCAGAGGCGATACCCTCTGCAACATGCGAGATCCAATTATCATAAACGGTCTGGGTATCCCGATCATATATAAAGTTCTTAAGCGACGCCGTTTCAATAATATGCGAAAACAGCAAAGCACTTAGCATCAACCCGGGCAGCATAAACATCCACTTCTTCATCTCTATCTCCTTAATCTATTAAAAAACAATATCATCACAAATGCAAAGCTCATTTCCTCTATTATTTGGTCAAGCATTTTCTTTTTGAACTAAGTTCTTGCCGAGTTGTAATATAAGAAATTTCGATTGAAAAGAGAAACTATTGCAGATTTGGATGATAAATTGTTGTTCCAATCGGCTCTCAATACAAAACAATGACAAGCAACACTCACCCGATTTGTTAACATGAGCATTTTGATTATGTTATCGGTATATCCGCCAAAAAATGAAGCGAGTGATAAGGAGATTGTGTAATGAAGAAAGAACCTGTCCAAAATAAATGGAAGCCATATTTGATTGTTGGTGCAGTATTAATCCTGATATGTGTTATCTTGATATTTGGATTACCCCGCTACAAGCGCTATCTGATGAAAAAACGCTCCACAGAAGTCCGCACCGCCATTGAAGCCCTCAAGCTAAGTGCTGAGAGTTATATGAAGGAAAGGGGCAGTATTAGTGGTTTCACCGTTGAGGCAGCTATCGAGGAAGCAAAGATTAGCCAAAGAACCAGGGATCGCTGGGATTTCTATATAGTATGGAAGCCTACCTCGATATACACAAACCAGTTGGTCCAGCAGATCAAGAATATTGAAAACAACTCCTACGTATCCGTGGAAGCCTACAAGATTATTTTAGCGGTTGCAACTGCGAAAAACCCACTGGGTGAGGGAACTAAACAATGGTATGTGGGTGATGATAACAGCTTTCACGGTTATGGTATTGATGAATTGGTAGAGCCGAACTGGAGCAGCATCTTCCCCAATCCATGATCTTCAAACTGCTTGCCGGATAGGTAATTGGCTTTTTCTGCGGGGATGCCGATTGTAGCCCAGACAACCAATAAACTCATTGCAATATACATAGTTAAGTTCTGGAAATAAACTCAGCTTGGCTTGTACCTGACAGGCAGGTGTTGATATCGCTTTATCATGGCGTTGTCATTGCGTGGATTTCTACGCAATGACAACGCCATGATCACGCCATGACAATGCCATAATAATAAGTCAGGTTTTATGTTGCAATCGGAAAGCATTGCAGGAAATGGCTTTAGATAACCTTGGGGCAGGAACTATTCAGCAATTCCCCATCATGATATTATGGAAGGTCTAAACCGGTAATCACCTCATGCGGAAGATCAGAATGATCCGGATAATAAATTGCAATATGAGCAGGATCCAGATGCCATAATAGCCCAAACCCGTGTTGGAATATGAGAATCCCAGTTTCGTATTGGTGAGGTAGATATATTTCTGAACTGGATAAAGTGTCCAAAGTAGAAACATAGAAAAGATGAGATCGCTCTGGATAAAAGAGGGGGTAGGCAATGGAATCATACCAACCAGAATTGAAAGCACAAAGCCCATCCACAATTTGGTGAGGACGCTTCGGCTGCCGAATGAGCGGATTCCTGCTTTCTTCAGTTCAGGATCGCGTTCGATGTTGTTCAGCAGTTCGCTGATATAGAAGATCGCCCAGAAAAAGAAGAAAAGGTGACTGCTGCTGCGTTTTCCACGCTTCTTTTTGGAGTCGATAAAGACCCAATTGCGGTAGAGCCAGTAAAGAAAAAAGAGACCACCCGAAAGGATGGTCATAATCACGAAGGTCTTGAGCGGAACATTATAATAAAGCGATTCCGTCCCATAAGCTAAGTAATGATCAATATTCGGTTCATTGAAGTTGAGATTGATGGCTGGTTTCTCGATTTCCTGCATCAGTTCCTGGTGGTCTCTGATCCTGGTCCAAAGCATGGTGTTCAGATCCTGAATGCGGGAATCAGGGTTGAGTTTACCCATCAGCACGAGATCGACTATTTTGGTCTTTGATCCGGTATCAAAGTTTATCCCATCGATGCTGTAACCGTATTTGGACATAATGTCTTAGCTCAGTTTTCCGAAAGCCAGGTGAGTCCGGAGAGCAAGGCCTTGCGGTCGATCCGGTGACCGTCTTCAAAAGAAAACAGCTCTACCTGATAGTTGTTCTCTTTTAAGATTTGCAGGGATTTTTCGGCCGATGTGAACTCTATCACACGGTCTGTGGTGCCATGAGCGATGAAGACCTTTACTTTACAGGCTTTTTTGATAGTGCTTTCTCCTATGACTTCCGGGCTGAGCCAGCCACCAAAAGCCAATAGTCCATCAAAGAGATCGGGATTTGCCAGTCCGATATTATAAGTCATGAAACAGCCTTGGGAAAATCCCATAAGAAATGTCTTATCAATCTGATAGTCCTTTTCGAGTTTCTGGCAAAGCTCTCGGATGGCGGTGTTCAGACCCATGAATGACTTCTCCTGAAGTGGATCTGAATAGTCCACCATGGGAGTCCAGCTAAAACCGGGTCGCTCGTTTCCGGGAAGGATGTATGGTGCTTCCGGGACAATGTAGATGAAGGGTTTGTCCTTGATGACCTGATGGATTCTGCCAAAAGGAACTGCTTGATCGCCAAAACCATGTAAGCCGATGAGGAGATTGTATTTAGCACTTTCGTCAAATCCATCCGGAAGATAGATCCTGTATGGCAGATAGGTGGAGATGGCATAATATTCCATTTTTCCTTCGACCTTTGCTTTTATAGCAGACCAGGCGGACAAGCTGTCCATAGCAGCGGAAAAGATTTTGCTCTGCTTAACTTTATCAAAATCAGGATCCTGACGGATGTGTTCGATGTCTTCAAATCCGGCCTTGTAGGCCATCATCAGGGTCTTGGCTGCAAGTTCGTCCTTGCCGAGTAAACCATAGCAACAAGAGAGGTTATAGAGAGCTGAGGAGTCGGATGGTTTATCCCAAAGATGCCCTATATAGAATCTTGCTGCCTTCTCGTAGTCACCTGCCTGATATTGTGCAGTTGCTTCCGAGCTTAAATTTTGGGATGGAGTGGAGATTGTTTCGATAAACATGGGATTATAGATATCGATATCACCGATTCCTGCTTTATCCTGAGCTGTTAAACCCAGGCACAGCAGAAGAATTGAGGCGATGGTGAGCATTGCTTTTTTCATTTTACACTCCTGTGAACATATATAATTAAATAAATACAACACTGCTGATATCATCCTTTCAACACTTCATTGAACAGAAAGAAATCATCAATTACAAGAAAATGAGAAGTTAAAATTTATGCAAGTAAAATCTGAAAAAGTGGTTTATAAACATTTTGTTGTATAAACTTCAAGCAGGGAGATCGCCCGTTTGAACTGCTCCAGATAGCCATTTAGGGAGGAGAGGTCGATGGTTATCCTGATTCCCTTGGAACCATCAATTTTGAATTGCTCCGGTATCTGAGAACAGAACTTAAGCACCTGTTCCTTTGAAGGTAAGGCCTCAGTTTTGAAGTCAATGACCAGTTTTCCGCTGCGGACATGCGTGTTTTGAATATTTGCCTTGCGGGTGAGAATGTTCAGTTTGAAATAGAGCATCAGCCAGATAGCTTTTTCCGGAATGCTGCCAAAGCGGTCGGAGAGTTCGGTTTGGAATTCATCGATCCCGGCCAGGGTTTCCAATTCATTGAGGCGTCTGTAGATACGCAGGCGTTCTTCATCATCTGCAATGTATCCGGATGGAAAATAGAGATCGATCTCAGTCTTCAATGCCTGACGTGCTTCCGGGAAGTCGTCCTTGAGGAAAAGCTCCGGCTGATTGGTCTGGACGGCTTCTATTGCCTTTTCCAGCAGGTGATTGTAATAATTGAAACCGATGTTTTGGATCACACCACTTTGTTTTACACCGAGGATGGCCCCAGCGCCACGGATTTCAAGATCGCGCAGTGCAACCTGGAAACCTGCTCCCAGGAAATCGTATTGGGCCAAAGCATCAAGCCGGTGCTTTGCTTCCGAAGTAATGCCTTTTGGGATAAGGAGATAGGCATAGGCACGTCGGTTGCTTCTTCCCACTCTGCCCCGCATCTGATAGAGCTGTGCGAGGCCAAATGTATCTGCCCGGTCGATGATAATGGTGTTGGCATTGGGGATGTCGATGCCGTTTTCGATGATGGTGGTTGAGATCAGGACGTCGTATTCATGTTCCAGGAAGGCATCCATCACCCGTTCCAGGTGATGCTCAGTAAGTTGAGCATGGCCAACGATGAAGCGGATGCCTGGCATGGCATCCCGCAATTCTGCAGCAACGGTCTCGATCGTCTGCACCCGGTTGTGCAGGAAAAATACCTGTCCACCACGGTCAACTTCACGCCGGATGGCGTCTTTGATAACTTCGATATCACGGGGGGTTATGATAGTCCGGATGGGTAAACGCTCTTTGGGAGAGGTCTGGATCAGTGAGATCTCCTTGAGTTTTGCCAAGGCCATATTCAAAGTTCTTGGGATGGGAGTTGCACTCATATAGAGGGTGTCCACGTTGGATTGGAACTTGCGGAGTTTTTCTTTGTGTCGAACCCCGAAGCGGTGCTCCTCATCAATGACCAAGAGACCAAGCTGCTTGAATTTGACATCCTTGGAGATGATCCTGTGGGTGCCGATGGCAATGTCGATTTCTCCCCTGTTTAGAGAAGCGAGGTCTTTGCGGATCTGAGCAGAAGAACGAAATCTGCTGAACATGGCAATCCGGATAGGATATTGAGCAAGGCGCTCCTTGAAGACCCGGTAGTGTTGCTCTGCCAGGAGGGTTGTAGGTACCAGAACTGCTACCTGGAAACCGGATAGGCAGACCTTGAAGGCTGCTCTGATAGCCACTTCAGTCTTGCCAAATCCCACATCACCACAAAGCAGACGCTCCATCGGTGCCGGTAGTTCCAGGTCTTCTTTGATTTCCCGGATGGATTTGATCTGATCGGGCGTGTCCTCATAAATAAATGAATCCTCCAGTTCCTTTTGCCAAGGTGTATCTGCTTGGTGGGCAATGCCTTTGCGCTTGGAACGTTCGGCATAGAGAGCAACGATATCAGCCGCAATGAGCTCAATCTGTTCTTTTGCCTTGCGCTTGGTATTGTTCCATTTGCTGCTGCCAAGCTTGTTCAGAACAGGATTTGCTCCTTCTTCGGCGATGTATTTTGAGACAAGCTGAAGCTGGAAGGTCGGGACGTAAATTCTATCTTCTCCGGCATATCGGATGGTGAGACACTCGATCTCACGTCTGTCCAGAGTGATGATCTTCATCCCTTCAAAGACACCAATGCCATGATCGATATGGACAACGTAGTCTCCGGGTTTGAGAGATTCATAATCCGTGATCTGTTCACCAGCCGAAAAACGGGGTGAATAGCGTTTGCGTTTGTAGCGATTGAAGATTTCGTGATCTGTATATAAAGCGAGCCGTGCATCGTCCTGACGGAAGCCCTCATGCAAGACACCAATGAAACTTCTGGATATTACTTCGTAGTCATCCAGAAGCTGGTTCATCCGGTGGCTCTGACTCTCATTGTCATAGAGGATTATAACCTCAAAACTTTGCTTGCGGAGGGAGTTCAGATCTGTCGCCAGTTTTTGGATATCTCCATCATAGCCACCGATGGGCGAAAAGGGAGACCGAATGCTTTCCGGGAGGGTGAAACCAAAGGAGGATTCGGTGGAGGCAAACTCACTTTGCGAGAGGAAGATTGATTTTGGACTTGTGGCCAGGCGGATTAGCTGATCCTGGGGTGCAAAGATTTGCTCCGGCCGGGGAGTCTTCCTGGCTCCGGTTCCTGAATGGATCTTGCTAAAGTGGTTATATGCCTGCTCGAAAGTCTCTTCCATTTCGTCTTTCAGATAGGGGAAGTTGTTCCATATAATGATGAGTTCGTCCGGGGCAAAATAGTCCGCAAAGGTTTGCACATCACTCAGGAGCAGAGAGATATAACTCTCTATGCCTTCAAAATATCCATGATCCCGAATCCTGGAATAAATTACTGATCCCTTGCTGATGTCGGAGATGGCGATCTCCCGGGCTGGGATTAGGGTAACTGCTTCTATGGGAGTTGGTTCCGAGCGTTGGGTTGCCAACGAGAACTGCCGGATGGAGATGATTTCATCACCGAAGAACTCCAGACGTATGGGCTTGTGATGTGGTGGGCTGAAGACATCGACAATTCCCCCTCTGCGGGCACATTGAAAGACTTTGCTTACCTGGTAATCCACCTCATAGCCCAAATCAGCCAGATCACGCACCAGCTTCTCAGGGGCATAATCGAGCCCGCAAGCGAGTTGGATCAGATGTTTGGAGAGATTTTCCCGGGGGCTTATCCACCTCAGGAGAGATCGGACAGACAAAGAATAGAGCTTGGGATCGGGATTGAGAGAACGGATCAGAGTCTCGATCCTGGCAGCACGGATCGAATAGTGGGGGGAACGCTCTTCATAAGCAAGAGTTTCATAATCAGGAAGATAGAGTGCACTGTCCCTGCCTGCAAGCACCAGCAGGTCATCCCAAATGTCCTCTGCCAGGATATCATCCTGAGAGACAACCAGCACGTTCTTTTTGCTGATGTCCCAGGCCCGAACAGCCAAAAGCGACATGGACGACGGATTCAGGTGATGAATGACCTGCCTTCCAGTATTCTGTAGAGCTTGGTCAAATTTCTTGACCCAGGGGCTGTGATCCAGGTTTTGTTTGATTTGAGAGTAGAGGTGTGGCATGGTTTTTAGAATTCCGTTTTTATAAAAGTTCCAATTATTTTGACCAATTTTCCCTTTCCAAAAGAGATGGATAGACGGGCTGTTTCATCTTCACCATCAACATTCAGGATCATCCCGATACCATATTCTTCATGATAGACCTTCTGACCTATCCGGTAGTGCTTTTTACTTTCTCTGGATTGGACTTTGGTCTTGCTTCTGGCTCGGGGAGCCATCGGAATGAAGGGACTGGAAGAAGGGGTCTGGATGAGATTGGGATCGATCTCGGAGATGAATATACTTGGTTTGGTGTAATAGAAAGTGTCATAGAGCCGGCGGAATTTGGCATAACTCAGGAATAACTGGCTCCTGGCACGGGTTACAGCCACATAAAAGAGCCTTCTTTCTTCTTCAATATCCTCACGGCTTTCTTTGGACATGCGGTGCGGCAAGAGTTCGTCTTCCAGACCAACAATAAAAACGACCTCAAACTCCAGGCCTTTGGCATTGTGCATGGTCATAAGACGGACGGTCTCGTTCTGATCTGAAAGTTGATCCAGATCAGTCTGCAAGGAAATAAATGGCAGATAATCAGTTAGACGTGGAAAGTGTTCCTGCTCCCGCATAAAACGCTCGGTGAATTCACTCACAGCAGTAACGAACTCGATCAGGTTTTCCGATCTGGCAATATCCTTGGGGTCTTTGCTTTGCCGGTAGAGCTCGATCCAGTTAAGTTCTTCGAGGACTGTCTTCACCACATCCAGAACCGGTGAGTTTAAGGACAGTGATCTCCAGCCTTTCACTTTCTGATGAAAGTCTGTCAGTTTGGTTTTTGTCCCTCTTTGAATGTCCGGGATATCTTCTGCATTCTCAAGGGCTTGATATAAAGTGATATGGAGTTTGTTGGCATAGGTGATTAGCTTGTTGATAGTGGTCTGGCCAATTCCCCGCGGAGGTTCATTGATAGAGCGCAGCAAACTCTCGTTATCGGATGGATTTGCAATCACCCAAAGATATGCCAGGAGGTCTTTTATCTCTTTTCTCTGATAGAAATAGAGCGAACCGACTATGGAGTATGGCAATTTCTTCTGCATAAAAGTGTACTCAAAGACGCGGGACTGGGCATTGGTGCGGTAGAGAACTGCAATATTGTTTAACGGGATGCCACTTTGTTGCAAGCTCAGGATGCGGTCTGCGGTTTTTTCGGCTTCCTGGGTTTCGTTATCATAATCCAGCAGGAGGGGTTTCTCACCATCGCCGAGTTCCGACCATAATTCTTTGGGGTGACGGCGTTTGTTATTTTTGATGATGGCATTGGCCAGATGCAGGATATTGTTTGTGGAGCGGTAGTTCTGTTCCAGACGGATGGCCGTCACAGAGCCATAATCCCTTTCAAACTCAAGGATATTGCGGATGCTTGCCCCTCTCCAGCTATATATTGCCTGGTCGTCATCTCCCACCACGCAGATATTTTTGCTGTCTTTGGCGATCTGATAGACGATCTGAAACTGAGCATAATTTGTATCCTGGTATTCATCTATCATTGTATATTTAAACTGATTTTGATACTTCTTGCGCACAGCTTCATTACTTTGCAAGAGCTTGGCAGTATAGAGCAGGATGTCGTCAAAGTCAAGTGCCTGGTTCAGAAGCAAGGTCTGCTGGTATTTCTGATAGATGGGAAGAAAGCTTGTGAAGAAATCACCCTGCTCCGAAGTCCCACTTTTATGGGAGTGATGGTAACCAGTGTTTTCATCTACTTGCGAGATCAGATCTTCTGGCAGCGAGAGTTGGTTCTTGTGTTTACTGATGTTATTCATCACCCGTTGGATGGGCATCTTCTGAACGTCTATGTTATTGGCTTTGTATATTTTCTTTAGCACGGACTTTTTATCGTCCTCATCATAGATGGAGAAATTGGAATTGAAAGGGAGATGGGCAGATTCATAGCGCAGGATCCGGATGCAGATGGAATGGAAAGTTCCCACCCAGAGTGCAGAAACCGGAAATCTGAGCAGTTCTTCCAGCCGGTGCTGAAGTTCCCTGGCTGCTTTATTGGTAAAGGTGACCACCAGGATATTCCATGGGGCAACTTTCTGATCCTGAATTAGATAGGCAACCCTGTGGATGATGGATTTGGTTTTTCCGCTGCCAGCTCCGGCCAGAACCATAAGAGCACCTTCGGTGGTTTTTACAACCTGATTCTGCTGTGGATTTAACATCAAAGCCCGAGTACTGTGAAGATCTGCCAGTTAGTCACTGCTTTCAGTGATCAGCCGGGAACAAAAACCCAGGTGGGTGGAAATGATGCTCTGCCTTCGAGGCGGCCATCCTTGTATATCTTGTAAGCAGAGACCTTATAGTAATAGCCTTCTCCGGGTCTGTTTGGCTGCACGTTCAGATGGATGAATTCATCCACTCGGCCTACTTCTCCCACCCTTGCATAGCTTGAATTGTAGGCAAGGCCACGGTAGATATAATATCCATCGGTATCATTGGAGGAATTGGGGCTCCAGTTGATCTTGACATTTCTGATATTAGTTCCGGAAACTGATTGGGCTGTAGCGCTAACATTTGTAACCGGTAGCGGAATGATGATTTCATCGTTGCCGACCGGATCAAGAGGATTGGAACGACGCAGGCTGCAGGATAGGACAAGTAAACACAGCAGCGATAACAGAAGTCCCCTGATCATTATTCTATTAACCTCAAAGTCAGTTAGCCAGGTTGTCAGGCGTTTCAGGTATATTGCTTTAAAACTCAATTTCCACCCCCTGTGGTGTTAAGCGGATCGGTCTCCTGTAGTTCTCCCGCATTATTCTATCCCAAAGAGCAATATTATACTCCTGGGTGGATCCAATGACGTCATAAACATTATAAGCCCAAAACAGTGTGGCAAAACCAAGAAAGATCACAGAATACTGGAAGGGTTCCTGTGCCTTTTTATAAAATTTCTCGATCTCATCAACCTGGGTGGCTTTTTCATAGGAGCGATGATAACCCAAAGCCCTGTCATAGAAATATAGCGATGTTCCGAAGAGAACAAGGTTTGAACCAAGCAGGATCTGACCTTTGGTAAAGTGTCCGGTGGAAAACTGCCCCCAGCCTGGAAAAATGGCAGATTTTAGCATATTTTCATGCACGGATTGAGACTCTATGTTATATATCTGCAAGAGGTTTTGACGTTCAGTAAAGTCTGCCCGAAAGTCCAGACGGTCGGAAAGGTCTCTCCAGCCATATTTTGTACTGTCGGAGAATTGAACCAGATCGAAGCTGCTTTGAGCTCTCAAGGGTGCGCTGAAAAGGATGGGCTGCAGGAACAATGCAGCGAACAGGAGCAGTGCAATCAGATATATCTTCATTTCATCATATCCTCAGAGATCTTGTTCAATGCAGATATGCTGCGGTCTTTCAAGTTCACCTGCCAGATATAGAAGTAGTTTTCCTGCGGGGTAAAGATATCGAATCTTGCCTCATATCTGAATTGTCCGCCAGCGAGTAATATCTTCCATCCGGCATCCCTGATCTGAGCTCTTTTATACTTCTTCTGCAGTTCATTGATCTGGGCATTGATCCTGGAGTTCAGTATGCCACCTCTGTATTCATTGATGATCCTTTGTGTGAAAGCCACCGGGTCCCTTTCGGCTTCGATCAGATTTTGCATCTGCGTGATCTTAGTCCGGTATTCTGCTTCGGAGTGCAGAGTATTGGCTTCCCGATACAAACGCAATGCCTCCCGATAGTTTCTGATAACTTCTGCTTTTTCACCCTCTGCGAAAAGAAGGGCTGCTTGCTGGATGTTTTGTTTGATGGTATTGACCCTCTCAATTGCTTGCAGGGCAGCAGGATAATCCGGAATAATGTCGAAGCTCTTCCTGTAATTGATCAGAGCATTCTCAAAATCCATCTGGTTCAGAAACACATCACCCTTCTGGATAAAAAGAGCAGCGAGGTCTTTAAGGCGAAGTTCAATTTCGGCCTGGATATCAGGATGATATTGCATGGCAATCCGGAAAAAACGATCCGCCTCGATATAATTCTCTTCCAGGACTTTGTGTTCTGCCTGGGCTCGATAGTTCCTTGAGATTTCATAGCTTACCTGATATGGCTCTGCCACCGGATAGCGTTCCTGTTCAAACAGAACATTCAAAGACTGATCATAAAACTTCTGTTCAGTAAGCAGACGAGCATATTCGAGCTGACGGTCGGCATAGCCCTTCACCACGCGTCTTGAAAGCAATTCATAGGAGTTATTGGGATAAAGGTCATAGAGGTTTTTATAGTCCATCCAGGCGGCATTCTGATTTCCCTGAGCCTCATAAAAGATCCTGATTCTGCGGTAACGTACCTCAGGAACATGCTTGTTTGCCGGGATCTCGATCAGGAGATTGGCATAGTTTTCCAGAGCACTCTCATATTGCTCTTCTGCAAGGTATTTATCAGCCTTTTTTTTATAGATCTCGGCAAGTTGTTCATCGGCCTCGGGAGAGTTGGCAATTTTGAAGATAGAGATTGCAAGGTTCAGATTATCCCGCTGAAAAGCCAAAAGTCCCAAGTCGTAATAACAATAGGATCGAAGCAATTCCGCCTGGGTCTTGACTGCTCCATTCCCGGTCTTTGTAACTATATCATCAAGCTGTTGCAAGGCAATGATATATCGCTTTTCGTTATATAGCTCCTCCGCTGCTTTCAAGCGGTTGAGTTCACAACCTGATAACAGCATCAGGTATATAACTGCAATTCCGAATAACTTGGTAGCCCGGATGGCAGCACAATGCTTATCTAAAAATGTCATATAGTGTAAATCTGATCCTCTTTGGCAAGCTCGATCCGTTCCGGTTGCCTGTTATTCATACTCTCGATCAATTCATCCGATCTTTCGTGGGTGATTATTATCCGTTTGATGTCTTTTTGCTGCAGTTCAAGGATGGATTCTGCAGAGGGGTGAAATCCATCGATGATCACGGTATGACAGCCAGAGTAGATGCTATCCAGGCAGGCAACAGTTTCCAGGTCTGATGTATAGAGCAGCATTCCGGTATCATCGGTGATTCGAAAGGCGAAGGATTGCATCGGATTGCTCAGTTTTTTATCTTTCAGCAGGTCAGTATAGCCCAGGAGGTGATCCGTCGGAAATGGTTCGATCCCCGGGAGATCCTGCCCAAGGGCGTCCATTTCCCGGATCACAAGTTCATAATCGAATCTCTCGGTAAATGTATAAAATGAATTCATGATCTGAGTGAAAAACCCGCTGCGTTCTGGCAGATAAAGATGCAAGGGTTTGGTGCGTTCCTCCAGATATAACATCTGCAATACCATAAAGATGCCGGAGATGTGATCGGGATGGTAATGACTGATGATAATTGCATCGAGTTCGTCGTGGGTGAGATTGTGTTGCAGAAGCTTTCTGGAAGTTCCCTCTCCGCAATCAAACAGGAGTTTTCTCCCCTGGTGATGAACATAAATTGCCGAGAGATGTAGATCCAGATTGGGCAAACCTGAACCGGAACCAAGTATGATAAATTCCATCATATTTCCTTCGTAATTCCCGGCTTTGATCGGGAATCCAGACTGGCTTTCTTGAGTTGATTTGCCGGGATAAAAACCGGTATCTGATCCAGTTTCCTGCCAAAAGCAATAAATATGACCGAGAAAATGAAGGTCATCAACAACAGAAGTACCCGAGAGCCCACCCGGAAGGTCACGATTGTGGTCAGTACTATAATAAGGTTGATTGTGTATATTATTACTGCTGTTACTTTTATCGAGCCAAGTGCATTATTGATCCGGTGGGTGGAATGGTCTTTGCCACCCTGCATAACATGTCGGCCATCCCGTTTGCGGGTATAACTCACCAAAGCAATATCGAAGATAGCATAACTGAGCAGCATTACAGGCAATAGATAAAAGAGCTTGTCATTCTTCAGGTTGCCGGCATATTTGGCCATCATGATCCCCATCGATGATAGAAAATATCCAATGAACATAGAACCCGCATCACCCAAAAAGATCTTGGCCGGATTGAAGTTATAGGGCAGAAAGCCAAAAACTGCTCCGGCAAAACTGAGCGAGATCAGCCCAATCAATGCCATTGCCTCTGCATTGGCCTGGGAATTGATCAAACTGAAAAAGAAAAATCCAAGCCCCAGCACTCCTGCCATCCCGCTCAAGACCCCATCCATGTTATCCAGAAAATTGAAGGCATTCATCAAACCCACCATCCAGACAACGAATAGCGGGATCGCGATGTAGAAAGATGAGATGTGAAGGGAATTGGGCATGAAGGAAAGATCGAGAATGATGGGTGAAAAGATCGAATTAAGCTCAACCATCCGCAGGTTTGTGAGGATAAATACCAGACTGACAGTGATCTGGCCAATTAGCTTCACCAAAGGGCGCATGCCAAACTTATCATCCCACAACCCCAGAAAAACTATCATGGCAGATCCCAGCAAATATCCCCGCATCGGCAAATCAAAATAACGGCCGGGTGAGATCAGGACATCATAGACGCAGAGCACAAGAAATCCGGCAAACACACTCAAGCCACCCATCAAGGGTACTGCCTTCAGATGCAATTTTCTTGCTTCGGGTTTATCAACAAAATTGATCCGGCTGGCAAGTTTGATGATAAACGGTGTTAGTCCATAGACGAACAACCAGCTCATTATGAACACGCTAAAGTATTCATAAATCCGATTTTCCATCACTTTTCCCCGCTTTTCTACTTTTATTAGACCAGTGCTTGGCATTCCCGAATTTTGTCAAAAGGAATTTTTTATCCTCACAGGCATTGCATAGCCATATCAGGTCCGAATGTTTAAGGAAAGTTAGTTCACATGGCAGAGGAGCTAACATCAATTGATTATATGCAATTACAAACAAGATCACAGAATCTGGGATTATTCTTTAAAAACTACAAAGTAGATAACACCCAAGCCCCTGGTCGGGGTTGAGATGTAGCACTCGAGTGATCCGGATAAGATGATTAGGGAGGATTACTTGATCAGCGGTGAAGACGTAGCATGATTGAAAGATTTGATTGATTTGAATGATTACATTTCTCTACCTGACCTACCCTATAGGACATAGGTATATTATAAGTTATTGATATATAATACTATTTACTAATATATATACTATCTATGCTGAAATGTAGAGAAAGCATATCATACAAATTCATCATATTATTCATCAGCATGGTTTATGCAGAAAAAGAATGCAGCATTGAAAGATTTGATTGATTTGATTGATTACATTTCTCTACCTGACCTACCCTATAGGACATAAGTATATTATAAGTTATTATAATATAATACTATATACTACTATATAC
>Ga0116204_1000402_pt1 | contig 24536 bp, 21 predicted proteins | sample LakKivwa52mmetaG_FD_94481 | JGI IMG/M metagenome (GOLD analysis project Ga0116204, IMG submission 94481) | Anoxic lake water microbial communities from Lake Kivu, Rwanda to study Microbial Dark Matter (Phase II) - Lake Kivu water 52m metaG | ecosystem: Environmental > Aquatic > Freshwater > Lake... | reverse complement strand
TGGCGGTGGTGCGCGGTCCGGCGGGCTCTTGCTGCGCCAACTTGGCTGCGATCTGCTGCACTTGAACGCGGAGCGCACGGGGTCGTTCGCACACACGCCGGAACCGATCGCGGAGAACCTCGGTGACTTGTGCGAAGCCGTTCGTCGCGATGGCCGCGCAGTCGTTGGTTTTGCACAGGACCCAGATGCGGATCGTTTGGCGATGGTGGATGGGACTGGGCGATACATCGGCGAGGAGTACACGCTGGTGCTCTGCGCCCTGCGCATGCTGCAGCGGCACGGGCAAGGCGCGCTTGCGACCAACCTCTCGACAAGCCGCATGATCGACGATGTTGCGGCGCGCTTTCCGAGTTCCCGCGTCTGGCGCACCGCCGTCGGCGAAGCGAATGTGGTGGGCGGACTGCGCGCCCACGATGGCATCATCGGAGGAGAGGGCAACGGCGGGCTGATCTGGCCTCGCGTCTGCTGGGTGCGCGATTCCTTGTCGGCCATGGCACTCACGTTGGAACTGCTTGCGCATGAGGGCGCATCGATTGCGAAGATCGTTCAGGGTCTGCCTCTGTACTCCATGATCAAGCGAAAGATGGATCTTGCCGCCGTGGGCGGGCAGGCCGCGGTGGCGCCCGCGCTTGAGCGAGTCCGTGCACACTTTGGCGGACGCGCCGATGCGCGCATCGACGACGCGGATGGCGTTCGCATCGACCTGCCCATGGGGTGGGTTCACCTGCGTGCATCCAACACGGAGCCGATCATCCGTCTCATCGCGGAGGCCGCTTCCGCGAGCGGTGCGGAGGCGCTCGCAGGGGAGTGTGCAACGGCTGCGGGACTTTCAGGCGGAGGCTGATCGAGGAATGCTTGTCCTGTCGTAGTATCGAACGGATGATGTTCTCCGGCGCATTCACCGCGATCGTCACTCCCTTCAGCCCCGATGGCACGCAGGTCGATCTCGCACGACTCGAACAGCAAGTGAAGTTTCAAGCCGAGGGCGGGGTGAGAGGCATCGTCCCCTGCGGTACCACGGGCGAGGCTCCAACACTGTCTGAAGCGGAGCACGAGTCGGTGGTGGAGTGCGCGGTCCGCATCGGCAAGCCCCTTGGATTGCAAGTGGTGGCTGGCGCGGGCAGCAACTCCACCGCACACGCCATCCATTTGCACCGTCTTGCGCATCAGCTTGGGGCGGATGCTTCGTTGCAAGTCGCTCCTTACTACAACAAGCCATCGCAAGAGGGTCTCTACCGACACTTCATGTCAGTCGCCGACAGTTGTCCACTGCCGATCATGCTCTACAACATCCCTGGGCGCTCGGCCGTGACGATCACACCCGAGACGGTGGCACGCCTCAGCGCGCATCCGAACATCGTGGCGATCAAGGAAGCGACGGGGTCCATGGATTCTGCGAGTGACATCCGCCGCCGCTGCGGCATTGCGATTCTCTCCGGCGATGATTCGCTGACCGCATCCTTCGCCGCAGTCGGTGCGGAGGGCGTTGTCAGCGTGGTATCGAATCTTGTGCCCTCCCGAGTGGCAGCATTGTGCGCCGCGATCGCCGGCGGCTCGCTGCACGAGACGCGGCGTCTGCATGATGCCCTGTATCCGCTCGCGCGCGGGCTTCTCTCTCTCGATGTGAACCCCGTTCCGCTGAAGGCTGCGCTGCAACTGCTCGGGCGCGACAGTGGCGTGGTGCGTCTGCCTCTTGCACCCGCGTCCGATGCTGTGCGCCTTGAGATCGCGCGGCTTTTGGGCGCGGCGGACATGCATGCAGTCGACACCAAGACGCCTCGGGCAGCGGGTGTTGGGGCGGCGGGTGTTGGGGCGGCGACATGAGTGGTTCGGATCGCGTTCCGTTCAACCCGACCGAACAGCTCCAGGATTGGCCTGAACTGCCCTTTCGCATCGCGGTGCTGGTCTATCTCTTCGATGCAAATCGACGTCTGTTGATGCTGCATCGGCGCAAGCCACCGAATGTCGGTCGTTTCTCCGCGATCGGTGGGAAGATCGAAGTACAGCGCGGCGAATCACCCCATGAGTGCGCTCGGCGAGAGACATTCGAGGAGGCCGGTCTGCTGCTGCAGCCCGAGGATCTTCGGCTGATGGGCATCATCTCCGAACGCGCGTATCTCGGTGAACATCACTGGCTGATCTTCCTCTTCGAGTCCACGCGCTCGATCGACCATGAGTCGGTCACGCGTATGTCCTTTGATGAGGGCGAACTCCGCTGGGTTCCCGAAGCGGAGGTCGCGGACCTCCCGATTCCAGATGCAGACAAGATCGTGATGTGGCCGAATGTGCAGCGCCACCGAGGGGGATTCTTCATGGCGGAGATCGACTGTTCGGTCGATCCTGCGGCGCACCGCGTCGTGGAGAGCGCTCCACCTCGCGCACGCTAAGGCGGCTCGCTCAGCCCGCACAAAGCGCGCGTATCTCGGCGACCGCCGCTCGAAGCCCGACAAAGACGGCGCGGCTGACGATGGCGTGACCAATGTGCAGTTCCCACACTCCGCCGCAGCGCGCGATTGGCGCGACATTCTCCCTGTGCAGCGCATGCCCCGCGTTGAACCGCATGCCAGCGGCGATGATCTGCTCGCCGGTTCGCTGCACATCACCCAGCACCGCGCGCGTGCGCGGCCCGAGTGCTTGCTCATCATGGAACGCATGCGCATAGGGACCCGTATGCACCTCGCAGATCGCGACGCCGAGGCTTGCAGCTGCCACGACCTGCCGCTCCTCGGCATCGATGAAGACGCTGCATGGAATGCCCGCACCGCGCAGCGGATCGATCACCGCCCGCAGCCGTTCGCGAAGCCCATGGACATCAAGCCCGCCTTCAGTCGTCACTTCGTTGCGCCCCTCTGGCACCAGCATGACGGTATCGGGGCGCGTCGCAAGCGCGATAGCAACCATGGCGGCAGTGGGCGCCATCTCCAAGTTCAGCGGAACACTCAGCGACGCGCGGAGGCGTTCAACATCCGCATCTTGAATGTGACGACGGTCTTCTCGCAGGTGCACGGTGATGCCGTCGGCACCACCGGCCACGGCCTCCGCCGCCGCAAGCGCCGGATCGGGCTCCCATGTCCGCCGCGCCTGACGGATGGTCGCGACATGATCGATGTTGACGCTCAATCTCGCCACGGAGTTATCCTAGAACGATGGCGTCATTCGAGTCGAAGCTCGTGGAACTCACTTGCCTGCTTGCCGCGCAAGGCGGCAGCGTGCTGCGACTTGTCACACTCGCGGTCGAGGCGTACTTCGATCACAATGAGACCAAGGCTGCACAGGTCATTGCCCTCGACGATGAGATCGACACGGTCGATGTTGCGATTGAACGGCAGTCGATCCCGATCCTCGCGATGGGACAGACCGACGAGAATGCGATCCGTGAGGTGCTGACGCTGGTGAAGGTCAACAACGAACTCGAGCGCATCGCCGACTGCGGCGTCAACATCGCCGAACAGGTGGTCGGTCATCTGAAGCCTGCGGAGTCGATGCCGCCCACCTTCCGCGTGATGGCGAACAGCGTTCTTGGAATGCTGCGCGACAGCCACCGCGCGCTGGTGGACAACGACCCTGAACTCGCTCGCCAAGTGCTGCTCTTTGACGACACCGTCGACCGCTTCCGAAATGAACTGCTGCTGCAGGCGCAGGAGCAAGTCGCGCTCGGCAGCATCAGCGTTCACTTCGCATTTCGTATCACGACAGCGGCGCGAAACATGGAACGCATCGCGGATCACTGCACGAACATTTGTGAGCAGACGATCTACCTGCGAACGGGCAAGATTGTGCGGCACCGCCCGGAAGGCTGGTCGGACCCCGTTGTCCCCAAGGCGACATAGCCGTCTCCCGCGAAGACCCCACTGCCGTGGCGACAGCCCAGCGACCATCACTCGAAGAACGGCGGAGCGCCGCTGCCACCCGTCTTGGCGCATTCGGACAGCAGCATCTCCTCCACTTTTGGGATCGATTGACCGATGCGGCGCGCAGCGGCCTGCTCGACGAGATCGATGCGCTTCCGCTTGAGATGCTGCAGCGTGCATTCGCCGATGGCAGTCCGAAGTCGAAGCCTGATGCGCCAAGCATCGCACCCGTGACTCCAGTCGTGATGGCTCAGGCGGACTCGGAGCGCCTGCGAAGCGAAGGAATCGCCGTGATCGCAGCCCATCGTGTTGCGGCCTTTACGGTGGCAGGCGGTCAGGGAACTCGCCTCGGCTCCGATGCGCCCAAAGGCACCTTTCCTGCCACACCGATCCTGCGGAAGTCGCTCTTTGAGGTCTTTGCAGAGTCAATCGGTGCTGCGCGCGCCCGATGGTCCGCACGGATTCCATGGCTCATCATGACGAGCCCACTGAACCACGCCGAAACAAGTCGCTTCTTTGCTGCGCATGACTGGTTCGGACTTGGCCAGGAAAGCGTTCATCTGATGGTGCAGGGAACGCTGCCCTCACTCGATCGCGCAGGGCGCATCCTGCTTGCGAATGAAAGTTCGATCGCACTCAATCCCGATGGCCACGGCGGTGCCTTGCGCGCGCTCGATCAGAGTGGATGGCTCGATCGACTCTCCCATGAGGGCATCGACACGCTCTCCTACTTTCAGGTGGACAATCCGCTGTGCAAGCCGATCGATCCCCTGTTCATTGGTCTCCACCATGCGCATCCCGACAGTTCGGCGGAAGTGTCGAGCAAAGTCGTTGCGAAGACATCGCCGGCAGAGAAGGTCGGCGTCTTCTGTCAGCGCGGCGAGTCGCGCTTCGTGATGGAGTACAGCGACATGCCGCGTGAGATGACCGAGGCGCGCGATGCCGCAGGTGCGCTGCTGCACCATGCAGGCTCGATCGCCGTGCATGTGTTTGGCGTCCCGTTCCTTCAGCGGCTATCGCGTGAGGGACATGGGCTCCCCCTCCACCGTGCGCTCAAGAAAGTCTCTTGCATCGATCCCCAGACGGGACTTCCCATCGTGCCGACGGAGCCGAACGCGATCAAGCTCGAGTCTTTCATTTTCGACACGGTGCCTGCGGCACGCCGGGCGCTCGTTGCGCAGACCACACGAGTCGAGGAGTTTGCGCCGATCAAGAACGCGGTGGGTGACGACTCCCCTGCCACAAGCAATGCGCTGCAGTCGGAACGCGCCGCGCAGTGGCTGGAGCGCTGCGGCGTGCGCGTCGCGCGCAATCCGACGACGGGCCAGTGTCTCGCGGAGATCGAGCTGTCGCCGCGTACCGCGCTCGATGCGGCAGCGCTCGCGAGGTGCGCCACACTGCCCGCAGAGGTTGGCGCTGGAGAACGCCTCGCCATTTGAACCCGCGTTGGCGCGCCGCTTACACGCGGTCAGCGACATCGGCCAGCTGCAGTGCGGGACGATTGCGTCCGCTCCAAGAATCCACCTGCGGTGAACCGATGATCTGAACCCCAAGTCCGCGACTCAGCCGCCCCGACTGCACCGCTTGCCGCCACCATGTGCACGACACTTCTGCCGTTGGCGAATCGCCAAGCCGCACGAAGAAACTGATGTGATCGCGGTCCTTGCCAAAGATGCGTGGCGTGGAAGTGATGACAGCATCGCTCGCATAGACGGTCGGCGTCGGAAATCCACGACCAAATGGACCGAGTTGCTGCACCGCCGCGAACGACTCCGACGAAACATCGCTGCCCATGAGGCAGACATCCGCGCGGACCGATGGACCCGCGTCCGGCGGGCGATGTGCGGCGGCGTGCGCGGAGAGTGACTCACGGAACGCATCCACCTTTGCCTCGGACAGGGCAACACCGGCGGCCGCCGCGTGACCGCCGAAGCGTTCGAGATGCTCGGCACACGCTTCGAGCCCGCCAAGGATCGAGTATCCATCGATGCTTCGAGCGGAGCCATGCGCCATCCCCTTCGCAGACTGCATGAGAACCACGGGAACATGCAGTCGCTCGGCGAGCCGCGCGCACGCCGTACCGACGATGCCTCGCGGCCACAGTGGATCGGCAAGAACGCACGCCCCCCGTGCGGCGCCAAGTCCCTCAGCCTGCCGCTCGAGGGCCTGCTCGAAGATCTCACGCTCTTCGGTCTTGCGCCGTTCATTCAGCGCAACGAAACGCCGAACGAACTGCACGGCTTGCCGTTCACGCGATGCGTCGGTGCCATCGACCATGCGCGGCAGCGCGAGCAGCTGCATGCCGTCCATCGCGCTTCCGAGCCGTCCGCAGGCGTTCAAGATCGGTGCGATTCCGAAGGAAATCCGCTCACTGTCCACGCGGTCCTGCGGCCCGATCCCTGCCTGCTCGGCCAGTGCGCGCAACCCAGGCAGACTGCTGCGCGCGATCCGCGCCATACCAAGCCTCGTGATGATTCGGTTCTCGCCGACGAGTGGCACGATGTCCGCCACCGTCCCGAACGCCGCAAGCGCCAGCGTTTCGACGAGCAGTTCGCGGAGTTCAGGGGTCACACGATCGTTGCCGCACCACGCGCGGCAAAATGCCAGCCCGACTTTCCACGCGACCGCAGCCCCACAGAGCGTTCCATCGCCTCCACCGAATGCGGGATGTGCGATCGCGTGCGCACTCGGCAGCCGTCCATCGCTGCGTGCAGTGTGGTGATCCGTGATGAGCACCTCGAGTCCGAGTTCTCGCGCCACGGCGACCTCGTCGAGCGCGGTGATCCCACAGTCGACGGTCACAATCATCTGCGCGCCCGCGGCTGCGAGTTGGCGAACCGCATCCACCGAGAGTCCGTATCCCTCGGTCGCCCGTGCGGGGATGTGCACAAGCGGTTCCTCTCCACCCAGCACATGACGAATCAGGTGAACCAAGATCGCGGCGGCGCACATGCCGTCCGCGTCGTAGTCCCCAAAGATCGCGATGCGCTTGCCAGTGCGCAGCCCAGCGGCAATCCGCTCCCCCACTTCGACCGCACCAAAGAGATCCTCGGGCGGCTTGAGATGCTCGAATGTCGGTGCCGTGAATCCAGCGAGCGCATCGGCATCGATCCCTCGCGCAGCGGCGACGCGCTGCACGAGCGTGCCCCGCATCGGTCGCGCCGCAGCGCCGCCAGGCAGGATCCAACGCTTCAGCCAACCTTGCATTGGGCGGAGACTACGCCGATGCCCCAAAAGCATCGATCGAGCCTGCTCCCGGATCGCAGAGGCCGTGGGTTACCATCGAGCATGAAGGAGATCCACCGATGACTGAACGCTACAAGTCCGTGCTGCTCTTTGGCGCGCCGGGCGTTGGCAAGGGAACGCAAGGCAAGATCCTCGGCAAGATTCCCGGGTTCTTCCATCTCGCCTGCGGCGATGTGTTTCGATCGCTCGACATGACGAGTGATCTCGGCAAGCAGTTCCTCGCGCACTCTTCACGCGGTGAACTCGTACCGGATGAGCTGACGATCGAGATGTGGCGGCAGAACATGCATGCTCAGACGGTGCTGAGCCTTTTCAAGCCGAAGCAGGATCTGCTCGTACTTGATGGCATCCCGCGCAATGTGGCGCAAGCGAAGGTGCTGCAAAGGTCCCTCGATGTCCTGAAGGTCATTCACCTTTCTTGCGGCGATGAGGAAGCGATGATGCAACGGATGCGGCGCCGCGCGCTGAAGGAGAACAGGATGGACGACGCGGATGACAAGGTGATTCGCCACCGATTCGAGGTCTATCACCGAGAAACGCACCCAGTCCTTGACTTCTATCCCCCATCGATCGTGGTGAACATCGATGCTGTGGGTTCACCAGCGCAGGTGTTCATGCGCGTTCTCGAAGTGGTGGTGCCCGTTCAGGACGCTCACTTCAACCAGCCTGGCCCTGCAGCGACCTGAACGAACAAACGAACTCGATCGGCGATTCGATCGGCAATTTGATGGGCGCGTGACAGACGACGCTCAACGCATCAGGGCGCACCAGGAACATCCAGATCAGTCGGTTCTTCGCTGCCCCGCCGTCGCACTGCGATTGGCTTGGGCGCAAATCGCTCCTCGGCCTGCTGCAGCGCGAGCAGTCGGCGCTCAAGCACGAGGCTTCGCGACATCGACGGGAACTGACCTTCAAACTTGTCCAAGTCAGCCGCGGTCGTCAGTTGCATATCGACATTCAGACGCTGCTCGACGAACCCACCCTGACCGTCCAGTCTCGGTCGCCCACGCTCATCACGCTCTGGGCGCGCCACGCGGAGTTTCACGGTGTCGCCCGGCAATCGTGACTGAATGAGATCCACTAAATCATTGGAGTTGGAGACTGGTTTTCCATCGATCTCCTCGATGCGGTCACCGACCTTGAGCACCGCGCTCGCAGGCATGCCAGGGAGCAGCATGATGATCTCGACTCCTGGTCGCTGAAGATCGCCGCTGGGCTGCATTCGGATGCCGAGCGCTCCGCGAGGTAGTGCAATCACCTTTTCTTGTGCCACGGCCAGCAGGCGTTCACGCTGCTCCGTGGTGAGCTCCTCGCGGTCGAGTACCGCAAAGAGCTGCTCCGGGGGGACAGAAGCATCGGTCAGAACGCGGCTCGCCTCACTGCGCTCGTTGAACATTGCGGAGTCGAGCGCGGTGACCGCCGCCCGAACCTTCGCCGAAATTTTCACCGAAGACAACACCTCCGGCGACCACAGGCGGAGCACTTCAGGCGCCGGAGTGGGTGGCTGCCCCATGAGATCGCCCCGCCACGCCTGCGGCTGCTGAAGGGCAGGATTGACCGGCACTTTGCGCACATTCCCTTGTGCATCGCCGGCGGCCCCACCACGGATCCGCAGCGCGTCAATTTGCTGCTCCTGCGCACCGCGCGGGGCATTCTGACTTGTCCATGCCAGCCCCGTTGCACTCGTCACCGCCAGCAGCACGGCCGCGACGCGCGCGCGCTGCAGTGCGTGCCTTGCAAGCGAGGGCTGCGAGCTGCGAACAACCTGCGAGACACGCGCGCTCCCAAGCGGCGAGGCGGCATCACTCAACATTCTGAGCCTGCTCCTTGATGCGGTCGATGGCAGTCTTGATATCCACAACCTGCTGCGCAGTCTCCACGTCCGCGGACTTGCTCGCGATCGTGTTCGCCTCGCGCAGCAGCTCTTGCGCCAGGAAGTCGAGCGGTCGCCCCACTGGTTCGCCGTTGGAAGGATCAAGAAGCCGCTCAAGCTGATCGATGTGCCCACCGAGCCGAACCACCTCTTCCGCGATATCCGAACGCTCCGCAAAGATCGCCACCTCACGGAGCAGATCCGAAGGTTCGACACTCTTGCCAACCTCTTTCAGCATTGCATCCATGCGCTGACGCAAACGCGTCTGATAGGCCTCGACCACTTGTGGCGTGCGCGCCTGAATCGACAGCGTCCGAGCGCGCAGCGTCTTTGCACACTCCCCCAGATGCGTACGGATTGTCTCGCCCTCGCGTGCGCGGGTTTCGAGCACACGGTGACAGGCCTCATCGACCAGTCGAAGCACCGTCGGACGCAAGTGCTCGAGGAACAACTCACCGCCATCCTCCACCACCACGCCCGGCAGCGTCAGCAACTGTCCGCGGTCCACCTTGCGCGCCTCCTCGGAGCCAAGCACATGCGTCAGTTGCGCGATGTAGCCGTTGAGTACCTCGCCATCGATACGCGCACCGCGGCGCGCGGCAGATGCAACGATCCGAAGCGTCACAAGAACGCTGCCGCGCGAGAGCCGCCGCGTGCACGCGGCCTCGATGTCACCCTCGAGCGCGGAGAGTTCATCTGGAACTCGAAGCGTGCACTTGAAGTGCCGATTGTTGACGGATCGGACCTCGACTTCGACTGGAACACCATCCACTTCGCCGCGCGCGACTCCGAAGCCGGTCATCGAGCGGATCATCGGTGTCGTCCTGCGTACGGTCAGGGGTTCGGAGCGGGAGCTGGTGCTGGCGCCGCTGGATCTGCAGGCGCGGGCGCTGGCGGCGTCGGCGCGACGAGCGGCTGATCGACCGCGGGGATTGCGTTCACATCGACTGGCGCGGCGGCAGGAGGCGCGGCGATCGGATCCATGGGCGCTGCGGTGGGCTGCAACAGATTTGTGCCCGCCTCTGAAACCTGCGCCGCCGGATCTTCAGCCGGCTGGTCCGTCGCAGGGTTGTCCATCACATTCAGCGTGATCGCGATCGCGAGGTACACCGAAAACGCACCCAGTGTGAGGTATGTGAGGACATCGCCGGTTCGACCACCGAACGCCGTGTCCGTCGCGCCTCCACCCGCGCCGCCGAATGCTTGAGCAAGTCCGCCACCCTGCGGGCGTTGAACCAAAATGATCAACACCAAGATGACGCTCGAGGCGGCGAACAGGAAAGTCAGCAAGTTGAACCAGAATCCCATGGATGCGTTCCTCGGCCAGACTCAGCTGGCTGCTACTCCGACCGTCGCCGCGGCGCACAGGGCAAGAAAGTCGTGCGCCTTCAGTGAAGCGCCGCCCACAAGCCCGCCATCCACGCCGTCCACCGAGAAGATCGACTTCGCGGTCGCCGGCACCAACGACCCGCCGTACACCACGCGGACGCTGGAAGCGAGTCGAGCATCATAGCGTGCCACAAGCGCAGACCGGATTTCGCGGTGCGCCTCGCCCGCGTCAGCTGGCTGCGCCGAAATGCCCGTGCCAATCGCCCAGACTGGTTCGTATGCGATCACGACATCATCCATCGCAGCGGCATCAATCGCCGCAAGTGCTGAACGCAATTGCCCGGCGATGATGTCATGCGCCTTGCCCGCATCTCGCTCTTCGCGCGTCTCACCAACGCACAACACCGCACGAAGCCCGCTGCCGAGCGCCATCGAGAGCTTGTCTGCAATCAACGCTTCACTCTCGCCGATCTTGTGGCGGCGCTCCGAATGACCGACGATCACCCACGATGCGCCCACATCGCGCAGCATCTCGGCACTGACCTCGCCCGTGCGGGCGCCGTTCACCTCGCTTGACAGATCTTGTGCGCCGAGCGCGATCGACGAGCCGACGAGCACCTCTGCGACAGGCAGCAGATACGGAAAGGGTGGAAAGACCACGACATCGGCAGCACCTTCCGCGGCCTTGCCCTCCGCGATTGCATGCGCGAGCGCACGAGCGCTTGCATGATCCGTGTTCATCTTCCAGTTGCCGCCGATAAAGGGACGCCGCATGCCCTCGATGGTACGGCCTCGATGACTGCGTATCCTCCCCGCTCTCGCCATGTCAAAGCCACGCAGCGCAGTTGAAATCAGATCGGCGTTCATCGACTTCTTCCAACGGAAGGCTGGACACACCTTCGCTGCGGGCAGCGCCGTCGTGCCCTTCGACGATCCGACGCTGCTCTTCACCAACGCCGGCATGAATCAGTTCAAGGATGTGTTCCTTGGGCGCGGTTCACGCGCGTTCACGCGCGCAGTCAATTCGCAGAAGTGCATCCGTGCCGGAGGCAAGCACAACGACCTCGAGGATGTGGGCAAGGATGTCTATCACCACACATTCTTCGAGATGCTCGGTAACTGGTCGTTCGGCGACTACTTCAAGAAGGAGTCGATCGACTGGGGGTGGGAACTGCTGACGGAGGTGTATGGACTGCCGAAGGATCGCCTGTACGCGACCTATTTCGGCGGCCATGAGGCGACTGGACTTGCGCCCGATGACGAGGCGCGTGAACTGTGGTGCGCGCATCTGCCCGCAGATCATGTGCTGCCGGGATCGATGAAGGACAACTTCTGGGAGATGGGAGAGACAGGTCCGTGCGGTCCCTGCTCGGAGATTCACTTTGACCGAATCGGTGGGCGGAATGCTGCGAAGCTCGTCAACAGCGGCGACCCTGATGTGCTTGAAATCTGGAATCACGTCTTCATTCAGTTCAACCGCGAAAGTGGTGGCGCGCTGAAGCCCCTGCCCGCGAAGCATGTCGACACGGGTATGGGACTTGAGCGATTGGTGAGCGTGATCCAAGGCAAGCGATCCAACTACGACACTGATCTGTGGACTCCGATCTTCGACGCGATCGCACGGACGACGGGTGCGCGCCCCTACGGTGCATCGCTGACCGACCCGACGGACATCGCCTACCGAGTCATCGCGGATCATGTGCGCTGCCTGACTGCCGCCGCGTGTGATGGCGCCGGCCCTGGAAGCGATGGTCGCAACTATGTGCTACGGCGCATTCTGCGTCGCGCCGCACGACATGGCAGACAGACGCTCGGCATGGAACAGCCGTTCGTGCATTTGCTCGTGCCCGCCGTGGTCGAAACCCTTGGCGGTGCGTTCCCAGAGATCGCAGCTGGAGCGGTGAAGGCTGCTCAGACGATCCGTGCAGAGGAAGAACTCTTCGGCAAGACGCTTGGGCGCGGAATCGCTCTGTTTGACGAGTCCGCCGAGCGCGCGCAGAAGTCAACGAGCGGCAGTATTTCTGCCGAGGATGCCTTCCGCCTGCACGACACATGGGGGTTCCCTGTCGATCTCACCGAGGTGATGGCAGCCGAGCGTGGACTCGGGGTGGATGTCGCGGGCTATGAGACGCTGATGGAGCGCGCCCGAGAGACGAGCCGAGCAGGATCGCAGGACGGCGCACGCATGGAGCTGCCGCCCGATGCGATGGCCAAACTTGTGGCGATGCATATCCATGCCACCGATGATTCTGCGCGCGACCTTGGTCATCCCATGCGTGCTCGAATCCGCGCGTTGTGGGATGGCAAGCACTTTCGTGAGTCGCTTGACACTGGAGATGTCGGCGGCATCGTGCTTGACCGCACATGTTTCTTCGCCGAGAGCGGCGGTCAGGAAGCGGACGAGGGCGATGTTCGCACATCGGCGCAGAGTGGCGCACAAAGCGGTGCCGCGGGTCATTTCGAGGTTCGTGATGTTCAGCGCTTTGGTGACTTCGTCCTGCATATTGGTCGCGTCGCACACGGCACGCTGCATGTGGACAGTGATGCGGAGATCATGCTCCACCATGAACGCCGAGAGCGCATTCGTGCGAATCACACCGCCACGCACCTGCTGAATCTTGCACTTCGCACAGTGATCGGAGAGGATGTCCAGCAGCGTGGATCGCTCGTTGCCGCAGATCGCCTGCGCTTCGATTTCGCATCGTCGCGCGCGCTCACGGCGGGCGAAGCGCAGCAGGTGGAAACGCAGGTGAACGCGTCCATCGCGGCAAGTCTCCCCGTGTCGATCGGCACACTGCCGCTCGCCCATGCCAAGACGATCACGGGCGTACGCGCCGTCTTCGGCGAGCGCTACCCGGATCCCGTCCGTGTCGTGAGCATCGGCGCATCGGTCGCGGATCTTGACCGCACACCAACCGATCCGCGCTGGGGCTCACTGTCGATCGAGTTCTGCGGTGGAACGCACCTCGAGTCGACAGACAGTGCCAAGTCGTTCGTACTGCTGTCTGAGGGCGCGTCCTCCGCGGGCGTTCGCCGCTGCTTCGGTCTGACGGGTCGTCCCGCACACGAAGCGGCAGAGACGGCACGACAGTTTTCCGCGCGAGTGGAAGCCGCGCTTCGCCTCGATGGCGATGCACTGATCATGGAAGCGGCGGAGATCGTGCGGGCGGAAGCGGCACTCACCATCGGCATGTGCGCGCGCCACGCGCTCGCGCCTCGACTGGAGGCGCTGCGAGAGAAGACAAAGGATGCGCGCCGCAAGATGGAGGGCTCGACGCGTGATGAGGCAGTCACGCAGGTACGCGCGCTCACGGAGGCGCATGTCGTCGGTGATTCACGCCGCCCGCTCGTTGCAGTCATCCGTGGTGCGGACGCTGCCGCACTGATGGCTGCGCTTGACTCGTCGCGCGCACAGTTGCCAGAGACACCGATCCTCCTCCTCAGCCCCGACACCGAATCAGGGAAAGTGTCCATTGCCGCCACAAGTCCCGCGTGGGCGATCGCCAAGGGACTGAAGGCTGGCGACTGGGTTCGCACGACTGCACAAGCATGCGGTGGATCGGGCGGCGGCAAGCCCGACACAGCGCAAGCGGGCGGCAAAGATGTCACGAAGGTGAACGAAGCCGTTGACGCGGCGCGCGCGTTCGCAGCGAACCGCTGATGGGACGCATCACGCGGACTGCCGACGCAGACTGAGCGCGCCCCACGCGATCACAGCGGCGACCGCGGCCACCACAAGCACCGCACCGATCGCCATCAGTTGCGACTGCATGGATCCACCGCGCCAAAGCGGCCCTTCGAGCGCGGCGATCGCCCATCGGAAAGGGCTCACCGCGCTGGCCGATGCAAGTGCGGGCGGCATGAACACAAGCGGCACGGATCCACCGCCAAGAAGCGCGAGAATGAGAATCACGGATCGCCCCGCGCCCTCGCTGCCGCCAAGGCTTTGGAACAGCGACGCCATCGCCATCGCCACCATCGTGAACGCAACCGCGATGGCGGCCATGGCAGGGAGCAGCAGCGCAGGTTGCACAGGTCGCACGCCAAATGCCGTCACGGCGAGCACCATCAGCGTCGCCTGCATCAGCAGTGCCATGCAGAAGCAGGCGAGCGACTTGCTCGCGAGCACCATGTGCATCGAAAGCGGCGCCGCACACAGTCGCCCAAGGGTGCCACGGTTGCGTTCCGCCGAAAGGCTCGTCACAAATGCCATCACGCACCCCGCGAGCCCCCACACCACCCCTTGCGGAAAGGTCACCGCGAAACTGGATGGTGGTCGAGCAGGATCATCCACCACCGCTCGCTGCATCACGCGCACCGGGCGGAACGCGCTCAGCCGCGGGAACGCGTCCGCAACTTCGCCGCTGATCTGTTTCTCCGAGCGGCGCTGCGCCTTCTGCTCGCGCGCCACCGCCAGCCGCTGCGCCGCGGCAAGCAGATCGAGAATCGCGGCGCGTTCACCCTCACTCGTCCCCATGTCTGACGCGGGCAGCGCGCGCAGCAAGTCCGACTGCCGCTGAAGGCGCGCACTGTCGCCCACACTCAGCATGAACTGCACGAAGCCGATCTCCATCAGCTTGCCATGCAGCAGCCCCAGTTCCGCAGAACGGCTCGGATCGCCGAACACCTCTATCGGCATCGACCCACCCGTGAGCAGCGCTTCCGCCGCCCTGTCGAACTCCTCGGGAACGATGACGACCGCGCAGCAGCGCGCGGATCGGACGCGCGCGATCGCTTCCTCGCGTCCCGCCACTCGATCCACCTGCAGTGCTGGGTCAGCCTGCAGTGCGACGATGAATGAATCGGCAAGCGGTCCGCTGCCCTCGCTGACAAGCGCGATGGTGATCGGACCAGGTGCCGCCATTCGCCCGAACACCATCCCAAAGAGCACGGCAATCACCAGCGGAAAAATCAAGGTGAACACGAACGCACTTCGGTCGCGCAGCAGCAGGCGCAGATCCTTGCCAACGAGAGCGAACAGCGGCCCAGTCATTCGCGCAGCTCCTTCCCCGTCAGCTTCAGCAGCACACTCTCAAGCCCGCGCGCAACACGGCTGCTTCCAGCGCCATGAATCGCCAGCAGTTCATCCACGGTGCCCTCCGCCTGAATCTGCCCGTGATCCATCAGCGCGATACGGTCGCTCAACTTCTCCGCCTCTTCCATGTCGTGCGTGGTGAGCAGCACAGCACAGCCCGATGCTGCGCGAGCACGAATGATGCCGCGCACATGCGCACGCGACTGCGGATCAACGCCCGCCGTCGGCTCGTCGAGCACAAGGAGCGGCGGCTCATGCACGAGTGCCACCGCAAGATTGAGTCGCCGCTTCATGCCTCCCGAATAGCTGCCGACGCGCTCATCGGCACGCGTCGCGAGACCGACCATATCGAGCGCCTCCAGCACCTGACGACGGCTGCGAAATGCTCCGTAGAGCCTCGCAAAAAGGGTGACCGTTTCTGACGCGGTGAGCATGTCGTACAGCGCCAACTCCTGCGGCGCGAAGCCGATCGCTCGGCGAACCGCCGCGTTCGATGGATCCCCGGCGGAGCCGATCGTCACGCTCCCTGAGTCTGGTCGCACCAAACCTGTCACGAGTGCGACCGTCGTGGACTTGCCTGCACCGTTGGGCCCAAGCAGTCCAACGACCTCCCCAGCCGCCACACGAAGCGACACGCGGTCGACGGCGTGCACCGTTCCATAGCTTTTGGACACCTCGCACAGCGTCAGCATCCCGCCATCCTACGGATCGCCCTCGCAAACTCCCGCGCTAGCCTTTCGTCCATGAGCGATGCCATTACCAGCGTCCTGCAGGAAAATCGCATCTTCGAACCGAGCGATCACTTTCGCACGAGCATGGGAACGGTGCATGTACCGAGCATGGATGCGTACCGCGAGGAGCATGCTCGTTCGCTGCAGGATCCGGAGGGATACTGGGGTGGCGTGGCGCGCGGCTTCCACTGGATGCGCCCGTGGAAGCGCGTCTTGGAGTGGAACGCACCCGACGCGCGCTGGTTCGTAGGCGGACAAACCAACGCATGCTTCAACTGCGTGGACCGCCAGGTCGAAGCGGGGTTCGGTGATGATGTGGCGATCATTTGGGAGGGCGAACCCTGCTCGCCGGAACCAGAGGTGCGTCGACTCACCTACCGAGAACTGCAGCGCGAAGTTTCGCGTGCGGCGAATGCTCTGCGGTCGCTCGGCGTGCAGCGAGGCGATGTCGTGACGATCTACATGGGCATGGTGCCTGAACTGGCGATCGCCGTTCTTGCCTGTGCCCGAATTGGCGCACCCCACTCGGTGATTTTCGGTGGTTTCGCACCAAATGCGATCGTGGACCGCGTACTCGATGCGCAGAGCAAGATCATCATCACCTGTGACGGCGCGTGGCGGCGCGGTCAAGTGGTGCCATTGAAGGCGAATGTGGACGAAGCGTGCACGCGACTGCCCGACGTACGCCATGTGCTCGTGCTTCGCCGCACCACGCGCGAAGTGGCGATGCATCCAACGCGCGACCTGTGGTGGCATGAGTGCGTCGGTGTGCAGTCGGATGAGTGCCCATGCGCGGCGGTCGACTCGGAACATCCGCTGTTCCTGCTGTACACGAGCGGTTCGACGGGAAAGCCCAAGGGCATCGTGCACACGACGGCCGGCTACATGATCTTCACCGCACAGACGGCACGGCTGACCTTCAATCTCGTGCCAGGGCGCGGACAGATCTACTTCTGCACGGCGGACCTCGGTTGGATCACGGGACACTCCTACATCGTGTACGGACTGCTGCCCAATCGCGTACCAACGCTGATGTACGAAGGCGCACCGAACTTTCCCGCGGAAGACCGCTTCTGGGCGATCGTGGAGCGTCACCGTGTCACACACTTCTACACGGCGCCAACGGCGATCCGCTCCTTCATGAAGTGGGGCGATGCGCATCCGCAGCGGCACGACCTTTCAAGTCTGCTCGTGCTCGGCACCGTTGGGGAACCCATCAATCCTGAAGCGTGGATGTGGTACCACCACACGATTGGCTCTTCGCGTTGCCCCATCGTGGACACGATGTGGCAGACCGAGACAGGTGGGCACATCATCACGCCGCTGCCGGGCGCGACGCCGACCGTGCCCGGTTCATGCACACTCCCGATGTTTGGCATCGATGCGGCCATCGTGAACGAGCGCGGCGAGGAACTTCCAGCGAACACGGGCGGACTGCTGGTGATCCGAAAGCCGTGGCCAGCCATGCTGCGTGGCATCCACGGAGATCGCGCGCGATTCATCGAGACCTACTGGTCGAAGGTGCCAGGGATGTATGTCGCAGGCGATGGAGCACGACGCGATGATCGCGGCTACTTCTGGATCATGGGTCGTATCGATGACGTCATCAATGTCAGCGGGCACCGCCTCGGCACCATGGAGGTGGAGAGCGCGCTCGTATCCCACCCAGCCGTGGTGGAGGCTGCGGTCGTGGGCATGCCACATGAAATCAAGGGAACGGGAATCGCGGCGTTTGTGACTCTTGGCCCGGACTTTGTCGGCAGCGCAAGTGCGCCGCTGAAACGGGAACTTCAGGAACATGTTGCGCACGAGATCGGCGCAATCGCGCGCCCCGACATGATTCGCTTTACCACGCTCCTGCCCAAGACCCGCTCGGGAAAGATCATGCGGCGTTTGTTGCGCGACATCGCATCGGGGCGAGAATCGCAACAGGACACGACGACGCTCGAGGACTTCTCCGTTCTTGCGAAGCTGCGTGAGAGCGATGAATAGCGTCGCCACCGATTAGGGCTGCAAGCTCCAGTCAGCGCGGTCCGCCTGATCGGCCCAGCGGCGCATGTCGCGCAGGGCGTTCACTCCCTCCGCCGCCACGGCACCATCGATCGTTCCCACGCATGCTTCGTCGCGGTAACGCGCGCTGAGATTGCCGAACGACATCGGAACTTCGGGGTCGTACCGTGACTGCCACTGCGGCTGAATGAGCGTCGGGCTCTCGAGTCGGAAGTAGCCCTCGGCAATGCCGCCATCCGCGGTCGCATTCGTGCGACTCGACGCAAAGACGATCACGCGCGCTGGACTTCGTGCCATCGAGAGTCGGCGAAGGTAAAAGTTGGCGAGGGGATTTCGCTGACCATTCGGAAGCGTGGGCGAAAGGAACCCGAGCCGCTCGCTGTCGCCACCGACCCATGTCGAGTTCATGCCAAAGGATGGATAGAGACTCGCGAAGTAGATCATCTGCTCGGGATCACCGTTCTCCAGCTTTGACCACATCTCTGCCTGAGGACCTGCGAACAGAGCGCGCATATCGCCACCGAGATACGGAGTGAGCCGCCACGGCCACCGCGCCGCAATGTTTGCGCCACCGCCGTAGGTTTGCGTGGGGATCGGCTCACCATTTCGTTGGAACGCCGGCAACCCAGGCAGAAATCCCGGGATGATTGAGCCGCCATTGTCGAGCGCGTAGCTCGTCCACCCTTGAAGCGCACTTCGCAGCGCAGCGAGTTCCGCGGTCTGCCGTGCCGTTCGCTGCACCACCGTGACGGCGGATGCTGAAATCGCCACGAGCAGCGCAAGTACTCCCACGACGGCAAGCAACTCGACCAGTGTGAACGCACGAGTGGGCGTTCCGTATCGAATCTGCCGTGCGCGAAATGGAGTGGCACCCTGCCGCACGCGCGGTAGATAAATGGAACTTCGATCTTGCCTTTGCACTGCCTCGGGGCCTAATGTTGGGTTTGCGAATCGACCTGAAATGCTAGACCGATCGGATCTTCCCATGCGTTCAAACAAACTTTCTTTCCTGGCCGCTTCCGTCCTTTCCGCACTCTCCTGCGCCGCCGCAACCCACGCAGACTCCATCCAAGGCTCGTGGCAGACACCGGCGCTCGACCGCTGGATGTACCCGTTCAACGCCACGCCTGGAACACGACCGACGATTTCGACCTTTGGATCGGATCCAGCGTCCCCGCAGTTCGACAGCCGCGATGGACAGTTCATCGTGGCATTCGATACCGCACCAATCGTTCCGGGAGGACTCGGCGCGGAGAACTACACGGTGACGAGCGCCGTGCTGACCGTGGAGTTCGCGAATGACCGCATCGTGGCCTATGACCCGACACCAGATTCGTGGCAGACCTTTCTCGCACCGAGCGACCCGGCGTTTGTGGCCGATGCCGACGCGGGGCAGCCGATCGAGCTCTTTGGCTGTGGATTTCGAAACGGCTTCAGTTCGACGAACTTCGTGGAAAACTCGCCGTATGCGACGCCACCGAACCCGCTTGCTTCGGGAGTACGAAACGCCTTCGCACTCAGCTTCGATGGCTCTGGTGCACCAGTCGATGTGTCGAACAATCCGCGGCTCGGCTTCGATCCCCTGCGATTTGCGACTGGGCAGATCAGCGACCTCGCTCCAGGAGAGCTGATTCCGCTGCGAGCAAAAATGACCTTCGATGTCTCAGTTTCACAGCCAGACATCCAGGCGTATCTCCGTCAGGGGCTCAACCGTGGGCGCGTTTTCTTGGTCATCAGCAGTCTGACCTTTGTCCAGCAGCAGGGAGGAAACTTCCCCAGCTTCTACTCGAAGGAAAGCCCCCTCATCGCAGTCGGTCAGGCGCGCCCCGCATCGCTCGTGCTGTCGGTGGAGACAGGGCCGAACTGCGCCACCGCGGACATCAACTGCGATGGAACGGTGAACGGCACGGATCTCACCATTCTTCTTTCGAGCTGGGGTACAAACGGCAGCGGAGACATCAATGGCGACGGTTCGGTGAACGGCACCGACCTGACCGCGCTGCTGAGTGCTTGGGCGAACTGAACACGCGAACCAAGCGCGCGTACGAAGCGCGCGTACGAAGCACGCGTACGAAGCAAGCGAACGAAGCACCCTGTCGCACGCTCGAACGCCGCGAGTACGAAACGCAACTGGTCCGCGCCTCACCGACCGACAGCGGCGAGCGGCCTCCGACCGAGTCCGCACAACTGCGCGTGCTGCGCAGCGGACTCGGCCGAAGCCGTCACGCGGACCGCTCCCGTGGAAGCGGTCGGTGCCTTCGCCCAACCCCCGCTCCCGACCCCTTTTCCCGACTATTCCCTCGCACCCATCCCATGGCCTCCGCCTGTGCTGTCATGGTCCGAGGCACAAGGACAGCCCACTCTGCTCCACAAAGGAAAAGCGAGCGAGTCTCTCTCCGCCTCTGACCAAGACTTCACGGTCGGTTCAACATCCACTGCAACCAGCTGCGGCACAACGGGCGCTGGGTACTTCCTTTGCGTCCCTGCGGACTGCACACAGGCCGATTTCACTCAGGACAGACTCAACCCAACCAGTGCAACCAACCAAATCAGTTCAACCAGGCCAACCATTTCAACAAAGTCAAACCGATCGAGCAGTTGACTCACTCGGTCCCGCCGGCGCCCACCAATTCGCCGGTTTCAGCCTCCGACATGCACAGCGCATTCACGAAGGCCTTTCGCACTTCGCGGACGCGACTGCGAATGCCGTCGAGCGCAGACTTCACTTCATCCTCATCCACCTCGAGGACATCAGAAATCTCATTCGCCGGCATTCCGTCGATGTAATGCAGTTCCACCACAAGACGCTCAAAACCGCTCAAACTACGCGCCAAAAGTGACACAATTTGCGCTGATTTTTCGAGCATGTGCGGTCTCCTTGCACGCTTGCGCTCTCGGATGCCCCCATGGCATTCCGTCGCCACTACGCGAGGGAGAATAGCACAAATCCTCACACTGTCCACTTGCAACGACAATTCTCTCACTCTTGATGTCGCCCCACTGCTGAAGCGCGCAATCGGACTGCCAAAGATCGGCGAAGTGCACCGCTAGTTCAGGGTCAAACTGCGAACCCGCACAGCGCAAGACTTCATCCACGGCTCGTCGCGATGATCGCCGTGGCGCATAGGGACGATCAGAACAGATGGCATCAAAGGAGTCAGCGATCGCGATGATCCGTGATGCCAACGGGATCGCATCCCGTTGCAGCCGATCGGGATAACCCTGACCATCCCACCGCTCGTGATGGCTTCGAACGCCCGACTGCGCAAAGCGCAACTCCTCGAATGCGCCAATCAGGCGGGCTCCCGTTTCGGGATGACGACGAATGACGGCGAACTCCTCATCGGTCAGTCGGCTGGGCTTGAAGAGGATCTCATCTGGAACGGTCAACTTCCCAAGATCATGAATCATCGCCGTGGTATGTACATCCTCGATCTGGCCCTGATCGAGTCCAAGATGCGCGGCAAGCGATCCTGCGAGTGACGACACCCGATGACAGTGCCCAGGACCCTCGCCCTCTTTTGCCTCGATGAGGCGAACAAGCACTTGGATGCAGTTCTTTCGTTCCATGGCTCCCCCTTTCGGCGGTCGAAACGACCTCCTTCAGCGGACTTCAGGAAAGATGCCGCTCATGGTCCGATACACTCACGCCCCGCATGCGCGTTCACCCGTTTTTTGCCATCCGGGCGGCTGCAAACCGCGTTTCACAGGTGGCGTGCCCTCCCTATGACGTGATCGATTTCGCGGGTGCCGCCGCCTGCGCGGCCAACCCCAACAGCTTTATGCGTGTGGTGCGACCCGAGGTGGACTTCGGACCCGATCAGGATCCGCACTCGCCAAGCGTGTACGCGAAAGGGCTCGACAATCTGCGCGGGCTTCTTGAACGCCGCTGCATGGTGCGCGAGCCAACGGAGAACTTCTTCGTCTATCGGCAGGCTGCACAAGGACGAACGCAGAGCGGATTGGTGTGCTGTGTGGATGTGGCGGACTATGTCAGCGGCGCGATCGCACGGCATGAACTGACCCGCCCCGACAAGGAGCAGGACCGCACCGATCACATGGTGGCGCTTGGTGCGCACTGCGAGCCGGTCTTCTTGACGGTGGCAGGGCTCGATGGATTTGTGGCGCAACTTGCGCGCGACATGAATCATCGTCCAATCTTTCACTTCAGTGCGCCGGACAAAGTCATCCACACGCTCTGGGCTGCGACTTCCATCGACGCGTACTGCGAACTGTTTGCTGATGTGCCACGAATCTTCATTGCGGACGGTCATCACCGAAGCGCAGCGGCGGTGCGCGCATCGGCAGCACTTGCCGGTTCACCTGAGGGCATCGACCGCACAGCACTTGGGCGTTTCCCTGCGGTGATCTACCCAGCGGAAGAACTGCTCATCCTCCCCTATCACCGGTTGGCGCGGCTCGCGCGAGGGCAAAGGACAGAGCAAGTGGAACAGGCGCTCAGCGAAGTGGGAATCCTTGATGCAGTCGACGAAAGCGACGGACCGGCGCCCCGTGCCAAGGGAGAAGTTTCGATCTACCTCAATAAGTCCTGGTGGCGACTGCGACTCCCGCGCGCACACGGCGAATCGCCCACGGATCTTCTGGATGTGGTTCGACTTTCGCGCACCGTTCTCGCACCCATTCTTGGGATCACGGACGAGCGCACCGATCCGCGGCTGTCGTTCCTCGGTGGTTGTTCGCCACAGGAGCTTGCGGCTCATGTGGAAAGCGGCAAAGCGGACATCGCGTTCGCCATGCATCCGACATCGATCGAGGAACTGCTGGCCGTTGCGGGCGCCGGGCTCATCATGCCGCCGAAGTCGACATGGTTCCATCCGAAGATCCGTAGCGGTCTGTTCCTGCACTCGTTCTCGCCCGCACTCGATGCATCGCTAGCATTGCAGGCATGAGCGAGCAGGAGCCGACCGTGTTCGCCACGCCGCTGGCGATGGCCTCGCGTGTTTTGGTGGTCGACCGTCTTGGTGCACACGCGCTCGAAGGGCTGCGCGCCGCCGGTTGCGATGCCATCCACAATCCGATGCTTGAGGGCAGCACGCTGCCCGATGCGATGCGCGACATCGAGCCCGACATTCTTGTCACGCGTGATACTCGCGTGGATGACCAGGTGCTCGGCGCCACGGAGCGGCTCGGGCTCGTCATCGGAACAGGACCGACCATCGAGAGCATCGACCTCGAGGCGGCGAGCAACCGCGGCATTTTTGTGGCGCACTGCCCAGGGCGCACCGCAGCCGCTGTGGCGGAACTCGCCTGGGCGATGATCTTGGCATGCGACCGCGATCTGGTGAATGCGGCGCAGCGCGCACGCGTCGGACAGCAGAGCGAGGGCGGACGCGAGGCGCCCGGGCTTTCGGGCCGAACGCTTGGCGTCGTCGGCCTCGGCCAAGTCGGGCAGGAAGTGGCGCGGCGGGGCATCGCTTTCGGCATGCATGTCGTTGCGTGGAGCCAGCACATCACCGAAGCTCGGTGTAACGCGCTCGGCATCGATTACTGCGCGAATCTCGTGAATCTTGCGAAGCTCTCTGATGTGGTGAGCGTCAGCGTGACAGGCAACGAGGAGTCCGAGGGTCTGCTTGGCGACAAGTTTTTTCAGGCGCTGCGTACTGGATCGACCATTGTCAACACCAGCCTCGGCAGTGTGGTGAACGAGCGTGCGCTGCTGAACGCCTGCCGTACCAAGGGCATTCGCGCAGGACTCGACCTGCACTCCACCGATGGTCTCTCTCACCCCGGGTCGCCGACTTCGGAACTGCGAGCGGAGCCCAGCGTCATCGCGACGCTCGACGCGGGTGCGCACACCGTGCAAGCGCGCGAATCGATCGACCACGATGTCGTTCGCATCGTGCGCCAGTGGCTCGAACAGGGAACGGTCGCCTCGTGCATGAACCGCGCATCGGTCAGCAGCGCAAAGACACTGATCCATGTCCGCCATCTCAACCGCCCTGGGGTACTCGTGGGCATTTTCGATGTGCTTGGACAGGCGAGCATCAATGTCGAAGAGATGGAGAATGTCATCTGCGAAGGCAACCACGCTGCGATCGCGCGCATCCATCTGAACGAGTTGCCGACGGAACGCACCATGCGACAGATTCGTGAGGCACCGCATGTGCTCGGTGTGCATGTGCAGTCGATTCGGCGCGACGCACACGACTAAAAGAGCCTTGACGATGGGACGCATCTGGAACTTTTCCGCAGGTCCCGCCGCGATGCCCGAGGATGTGCTGCGCGAACTCGGCGGCGACTTGCTCGACCTCGAAGGCACGGGCATCGGCATCTTGGAGCACTCCCATCGGCAACCGCCGTTCGACCGCGTGCTCGCTGGTGCGCTCGACTGCTGCCGCCGTCTCGGAGAAATCCCCGCCACACATGAGATCCTCTTCGTTCCAGGTGGCGCAACATTGCAGTTCGCGCTGATCCCACTAAACCTGCTGCCCGATGGCGGC
>Ga0116204_1000401_pt1 | contig 24593 bp, 22 predicted proteins | sample LakKivwa52mmetaG_FD_94481 | JGI IMG/M metagenome (GOLD analysis project Ga0116204, IMG submission 94481) | Anoxic lake water microbial communities from Lake Kivu, Rwanda to study Microbial Dark Matter (Phase II) - Lake Kivu water 52m metaG | ecosystem: Environmental > Aquatic > Freshwater > Lake... | reverse complement strand
TTGGAGCCTTCAAAATCAAGGGTGAGATGCGACCGGGCATTCCGCTGGATGAAGTGGTCAATGATGAGTGGCATGGCGCCGGTGGCTTTGGCGGTTTCGTCGGTGGCCGAAAAGAAAAATATCACTTTCTTATAATTCTGAACAAAAAAAGCTCCGCCACAAAGGCTGTTGGTCTCGTCGTACGCCCCGACAGTAACGGCTTTTTGCTTGTAAATCAGCACATAAATCAACCGGCGCAGCAGGTCATAATGTTGATCCTTCAGGTTGGAGAGATGCTTTCCTTTGTTTTTCCTGAAAATTTCGATCACCAACTCCGGCTTGACATTTTCGGTTATCGTAAGCCCCGATTGTGCGGCTTTCTTCAGATTGCGCTTCAAATTGGTGGAATAATTTTCCGAAATGGATTCGTAATCGCCGATCAGGTCGAGTTCATGGGTGAGCCAGGGAGTGTAACCGGAAATATTATCGTCGAGTTTGTTATGTGTGTTGAGGTTGATCTCTGCGAACCTGTACTTTGCCGGGATGGCCTTCAGGAAATCACTAACTACCTGACGGTTAAGGTGTGTAGTGGAAAAGATGCCGAGCTGTTGCGTAAAAGCGGGTTGAAACAGGTAATCAATCCCAAATTTTCTGCCCGGCGTCAGCGGCATCACCCGCTCATAGTCGCCTTCAACCAGCGCCTCCCAGTGGCTGTTCACCAGGTCGAGATACCAGGAATCGGCATAAACCAACCCGTTGAAGGACTTCCGGATGCAGTTGTCCCACTTGCTGACGTCAATTTCGTGATGTCTGAGATAGTTGATCAAAATGGAGGTTTTTATGAATTTCGTCGGAGGTCAAAAATAGATAAAAGCAGGTTTTGGAAAATAAAAGATTGCGGTTGAATAACTTTCAACGTCAAAACACGGTTATCATGTCGTAAACCAAATAAAATTAATGGTAAATATCAACCCTCAAACTTCCTGGCGGGAAGCAGTAATGCGATACGCACAACCTGACACGAAGACCAGTATCTGGCAGATTGTCAATACGTTAATACCCTATCTCGGTCTGCTTTTCCTGATGTATTTAAGCCTGGAGGTTTCCTATTTCCTCACATTATTCCTTTCGGTTTTTGCTTCGGCGTTCATGGTCCGATTGTTTATTATTTTCCATGATTGCGGCCACGGTTCCTTTTTCAAATCAGCAAAACTCAGCGAAACCGTGGGCATAATCCTGGGAATAATCACTTTCACTCCTTATCATAAGTGGCACCGTGCCCATAAAATCCACCATGCAACAGTTGGAAATCTCGACAAGCGCGGCACCGGTGATGTTTGGGTTTTGACGGTTGATGAATTCTTGACCACCAGCAAGTGGCGGCGGCGGTTTTACCGTGTTTACCGCCATCCGCTGATCATGTTTATGATTGGAGCACCGTTGATTTTTCTGGGAGCTAACCGTCTTACTATTAAGGAATTGAACAGAAAAGAGCGTTTTAATGTGTACCTGACCAATTTTGCCCTGCTGTTAATCCTTGTCGCAGCCCATTTTACCATCGGCATCAAAGCCTATCTGATGATACAGCTTCCCATTATTTTTTTTGGTTCGGTAGCTGGTGTCTGGCTTTTTTATGTTCAGCATCAGTTCGAAGGTGTTCACTGGTATCGCCAGGGCGAATGGGATTACAAAACCGTGGCGCTGCAGGGAAGTTCTTTTTACAAACTTCCAAAAATGCTGCAGTGGTTTTCGGGGAATATCGGCTTTCATCACATCCATCATTTAAGCCCAAAAATTCCCAACTACAAATTAGAGGAGTGCCATGCAGAGAATCCAGAGTTTTCGCAGATCAAACCCATCACAATTCTCGAAAGCTTTAAAACGATGAAATTAAGGTTGTGGGATGAGCAAAATTCCCGACTAATCACCTTCAAAGAACTTCCACCAACCCTTTAAGGCCAATTATCTGATAATTAGAATGATGGCTGCCATCCCGAAGCCTCGTCCATCTTAAAAAAAGAAATTTGCCTATCTTCGCTGCAAATCATTATTCATGATAAAATTATTGACCATTGTTGGCGCAAGGCCTCAGATCATCAAGGCTGCGGCACTTAGCAGGGCTATCCGGAATCATTTCGCCGGTGAGATGCAGGAGTTGATTTTGCACACCGGACAACACTATGACCCCAATATGTCGCAGGTTTTTTTCAACGAACTCGGCATTCCTGCGCCCGATCTCAATCTCAATGTCGGGTCAGGTTCACACGGGCAACAAACTGCCCTGATGATAAAAGGCATAGAAGATCAACTTATCACAACCCGGCCTGACTTTACCATCCTTTACGGCGACACCAACTCCACGCTGGCCGGGGCTATAGCCGCATCAAAGACAGGTGTGGATGTGGTTCACATCGAAGCCGGACTGCGATCGTTCAACAAAATGATGCCCGAAGAGATCAACCGCATTGCCTGCGACCACGTATCAACGCTGCTCTTCACGCCAACTGCCACAGGATACAAAAACCTTCTCAGAGAAGGATTCCCTGAAAATAACCAACAACCTTTTACGATTGATAATCCCGGATTGTTTCACTGCGGCGATGTAATGTTCGACAACAGCCTCTATTTTGTTTCTCTTGCTGAGAAAAGGTCAGATATTCTTCATCGTATTGGGCTGAAAGAGTATGATTTTGTACTTGTTACCATCCACCGCGACACCAATACGGACGACCGTAAACGGCTGAATGCAATTTTCGAAGTGTTGCTTCAGCTGGCCAAAGAGCACGAAATTACCTTTTTCCTGCCGTTGCATCCCCGCACCAGAAAGATGATGAAGGAGATTCTGCCGCTCACACTATACGTGGAAATTCACGCCAGCCCTTACCTTAAAATTGTTGAACCTGTTTCGTTCCTCGACATGATCCTGCTGGAGAAAAATGCCCGGCTGGTTATCACAGATTCCGGCGGTGTGCAGAAAGAAGCCTGGTTTTTCGAAAAACCCTCCATCATCCTGCGGCCAGAAACCGAGTGGGTAGAAATCGTGGAAAACAAGGCAGGGGTGCTGGCCGACGCCGATCCGGCAAAGATAGCGGCTGCTTTTAAACACTTTATTCACAGCGAAAAAATCAACTTTCCACCACTTTTCGGCGACGGAAGAGCAGCAGAATTTATTTGCAGGAAAATCATCGAAACGTATAAACATAAAAATAAGTAATCAAAATGAAGAAAGTGGTGGTTTTGGGCGCCGGACTGGTGGGAGCGCCAATGGCGTTTGATCTTGCAAAAAACAACGAATTTGATGTAACTGCTGTGGATATCAGCAACGTCAACCTATTGAAATTCAATGGATTTGCCAGCATAAAAACCTTGCAGAAGGATTTGTCGGATTCGACTGAGGTAAACCGGCTGGTTCATGAATTTGATATCGTGCTGTCGGCAGTGCCCGGTTTTATGGGATACAACACGTTGAAAGCCATTATTGAAGCCGGCAAGGATGTGGTGGATATCTCCTTTTTCCCTGAAGATCTTTTCGATCTGGATGAACTGGCCAAAAAAAATAATGTTACTGCCATTGCCGACATCGGTGTGGCGCCGGGTATGAGCAATGTTTTAATCGGCTATGCGCACGCGCGGCTCGACAAAACCACCAAAGCAGTGATTTACGTTGGCGGCCTGCCCAAAAAAAGGGAATGGCCCTATGATTACAAAGTCGTCTTTTCGCCGGTGGATGTGATCGAAGAATATACCCGCCCCGCCCGCTACATCGAAAACGGCCATCTGGTTGTAAGGCCGGCGCTTTCCGATCCCGAACTGATCAACTTCCCCATTGTTGGAACACTCGAAGCCTTCAACAGCGATGGTTTGCGCTCGCTGGCCAAAACCATTGACTGCCCCAATATGATCGAGAAAACCCTGCGCTATAAAGGCCACATTGATATTATGAGGATTTTCAGAGAAACCGGATTTTTCAGCAAAGAAGCCATCGAAATCAACGGCGTGAAAATCAGCCCGCTGGAGTTTACTTCGAAGATTCTCTTCCCCAAATGGAAAATGGAAGAGGGTGATGAGGATGTAACCGTGATGCAGGTAATCATCGAAGGTCTCAAAGATGGAAAAAACCTCCGCTACACTTACGATCTTTTCGACAGCTACGACCATGAAACCCGTGTGCATTCGATGGCACGCACAACAGGATACACCGGAACGATGGCTGTGCGGATGGTTGCTAACGGCATGTATGACCGCAAAGGCATCACTGCTCCTGAATTTATCGGGCAGAAAAAAAATTGTTTGGATTTTATCCTTAAGGGACTGGCCGATAGAGGAGTTATTTACAAAGCAAATCTTGAGAAGTTGGATTAGCTGTAAATCAGCAAATCAAAACTTCCACTTACTCTTTCCTCACCACCTCAATGGTGAAATTGGCCGCCAGGGCTGCCAGTGCGCCAACAGCAGCGAAAATCGGCAGTATGACGGTTCCAATCACGCCAATGGTTACCGGAATTTCGAGGTAAGTTTTACCCTCTTCGTTTTTGATGATAATGCGGTTTACGTTCCCTTCGTGAATGATCTCTTTGATCTTTTTCAGCAGGTCGTCGCCCTTTACGCTGAATGTGGTGTTCTTGCTCATTTGTTTTGTGGTTAGATTTTTGGAATTACTTGGTATTCATTTAATTAAATAATTGAATAAAAATTAGATATTGCCTTTTAACTTCATTTTATGATGAAAAATAGAATTACTTATTTTCACCACTATTGATGCGATAAATCTATTTCTACATCTTTCTGTATCTTATTTAGCAAGCCCGGTCCTATGATTTCGGAACGATGAACAGGAATAACGGTTTGCCTTCCATCAGGGTGTTTCAGGATAAAATGGCTTCCATGTGTCCTTGCAATGACAAAGCCATGTTTCAACAAGATTTTCACCAACTGCCTTCCGGTGAATTTTGGCGACTTTGAACTCATAACTATACTGCTATACGCTGGATGGCAACGAAATGATTTAATTCGGTCAACTCGCCATTTTCCATCAAATACAATTCAATTGCTTCTTTGACCCTTTCCTGCAGCTTGTCAAAAGATTTTGCCTGAGTATGGCAACCAGGCAATTCCGGGACACTTGCAACCAGGTAGCCCTCCGAATCTCTTTCAATTATCACTGTAAACTCTCTTTTCATAGCAAATGTGGATTTGTGTTTTCAACTACAAAAGTATGCTTAATTGGTCATATTGCTCCGGCTCCTCTTTTTTCGATTGAAGGGGTCTATTCTAAAAAATTACCCTTTTGGCCCGATAAACATTGTGGTGTTAATTCGGTTTACGTTACCTTAGTGAATGATCTCTTTGATCTTTTTCAGCAGGTCGTCGCCCTTTACGTTGAATGAATTACTTTTGCTCATTGTGTTTAAAATTTGATTGGGCAAATGTATTGCTATTGAATTGATAATCAATATACAAAATCTTACACACCATGAAATTCACATTCTTCACTCTGATTTCATTTTTTATGTTACCTCTGATGATCTTAGCTCAGCCAAACAGCGATATTCAGCTTCCTGAGCCCATAACCAGCGGCGGAATGCCTTTGATGGATGCCCTCAGTCACCGTAAAACAACCAGGGTTTTTGCAGAAAAAGACCTTGATCTTCAGACACTCTCCAATCTTTTATGGGCTGCCAACGGATTCAACCGCAGGGAGGATAAAAAACGCACCGTACCCACCTCGCGCAACAAACAGGAAATGGAGGTTTATGTGGCGATGAAATCCGGCCTTTACCTCTACGATGCCTGGGAAAACAAACTGATTCTGAAAGTTGCCGGCGACATCAGAGCTGCTACCGGCCTGCAGGATTATGTGGCTACTGCAGCAGTAAATCTGGTTTTTGTGGCCAATGTGGAAAAAGTAGAAGATCCGTCTTCGGAGCGGCAATTGATGGCCTCTCATATCAACACGGGGTATATTGCCCAAAATGTTTACCTGTTCTGCGCTTCCGAAGGACTGGCCACCGTCTCAAGGGGTTATTTCGATCAGGCTGTTACCTCTGAGGCGATGCAACTCGGGCCGCTGCAAAAAGTAATCCTTTGCCAGTCGGTGGGCTATCCTGGTGAATAAAGAGCCGGATCAGTCGTTTACAAAAAGACAATATCCTCCTTTGAAGTAGTCTTTTCGCAGTAATGGCAGCTTAGTTTAATTCCGTCCTCATTTTCAAGCACCTCAAACTTAGTGGGTACATTTTCGTGATTTGTGATACAATTGGGATTGAAGCACTTCACGATTTTCTCGACATGATTTGGAATTTCAACCTGCTTTTTCAGCGCTACCTGGAAGTTTTTGATCACAATCAGCGTGGCCGAAGGCGCTGCAAGCGCAATTTTGTTGATCTCTTCATCCTTGAAAAAGGTGTTACTCACCTTGATAATACCCTTTTTTCCAAACTTCTTGCTGTCGAGGTTGGTTCCCACCAGCACCTGATCATCCAGCCGGTCAAGACCGAGAATCCGCATAACGCGGAAAACGCTTTTAGCCGGAATATGGTCAATCACAGTGCCATTCTCAATGGCCGAAACTTTCAGTTCTTTTCTTTGGTCAGTATTTTCCATAATTCTTTAGTAGTTAATGAGGTTAAAAATTATCTGGCTCCCAGGATCGTTGCCAGCAATGCCTGACGTACAAAAACGCCGTTGAGCGCCTGCTCGAAGTAATAGGCTTTGGGGTTGCTGTCAACATCTTCAGCAATTTCGTTGACCCTGGGGAGAGGATGGAGAATGCGCATATTCTCTTTTGCGTTGGTGAGCATCGAGTTGTCGAGATTGTAGGCGTTTTTCACCTTTTCGTACTCTATCGGGTCGCTGAAGCGCTCGCGCTGGATACGGGTCATGTAGATGATATCCGCATGCGGTATGGCCTCCATCAGGTCGGTGTATTGATAATAGGTAAGCTGTTTTTCTTTGATATGCCGCTTTACGTAACTCGGAAGCTTTAATTCGACCGGAGAAACGAGGTGAAAGGTAGTGTTGAACTGTGTGAGCGCCATGGTGAGGGAATGGACTGTGCGGCCATATTTCAGATCGCCGATAAAAGCGATGTTCAGGTTGTCGAGCGTTCCCTGGGTTTTCTTGATCGAGTACATGTCGAGCAGCGTCTGCGTTGGATGCTGATTGGCGCCGTCGCCTGCGTTGATAACCGGAACCGGCGAGACTTCTGCAGCCCAGCGGGCGCTTCCTTCGCGGGGATGACGCATCACAATGATGTCGGCGTAACTGCTCACCGTAAGGATGGTGTCCTTGAGTGTTTCACCCTTTGAAACACTGGTAGAAGCAGCCGATGAGAACCCGATGACTTTGGCTCCAAGGCGCGATGCAGCGCTTTCGAAACTGAGTCGGGTGCGGGTGGATGGCTCGAAAAAAAGCGTCGCTACTACGTAATCTTCAAGTATCTTCTGGATGGGATTTTTTTCGAATTCTGCCGCAAGGTCAAGAATCCGAAGCTGCTCATCCAGCGAGAAATCATTGATCGAAATCAAACTTCTGTTTTTCATTGCTGTGGATTTTTATTTATAAAGATGGATTGGGCGGATAAAAAAAGAAGTACCTCAAAGGAGATACTTCTTTTGTAAGGAAACACAATGTAAACTCTATGGGATGGGAAAACATCGGTTTTTTTAGGAGGCAAAATTAACCCATAACCAATTGCAGAGGCAAAAGATTTTTGAAATTTTATCAACAACCAGCAAAGTCCGCTGATAATCAATGTTTACAGGATTTACTTCATTTGAGCCGGATCATCCGGAAAATTTACCTTTGCCAGATGATTCCAATAGATAACACCAATGTTTCGGACGACCTCGGCCTGGTGAGTTTTGCCTGTAACGTGAAGAAATGCAAAGGCGCCTGCTGCGTGGCCGGGGATGCCGGTGCTCCGCTGCTCGAAGAGGAAATAGGGCAGATCGAGGATGGCATCGAAAAAATCAAATTTTTTATGACCGACGACGGACGAAGAGTGATCGAGGCCAATGGCGTGTTTGATTACGACATCGCCGGCGAATTTGTCACCCCGCTGGTAAACGGCCGCGAATGCGCTTTTACCAACTTCACCGACGGCATCGCCTGGTGTGCCATCGAGAAGGCTTTCGAAGAAAAGCTGATCAAATTCCGCAAACCTGTTTCCTGCCATCTTTACCCCATCCGCATCACCAGATACAAAACCTTCGATGCGGTGAATTATCATGAATGGAATATTTGCCGTCCGGCGCTGGTGCATGGCAAAAGACTTGGCGTACCGATGTATGTTTTCCTGAAAGACGCTTTGATACGGCGCTATGGAAAAACCTGGTACAACAAACTGGAGAAGGAAATCCAGACCAAAAATGAGGGCAAGGTTTAACCCTTGCCAATCGCTTCAAGCCTTTGCAGCAACGGAGGATGCGAGTAACTCACAAAGACCACCGCCGGGTGAGGACGCAGGTTACTCAGGTTTTTGACCGACAGCTTTTTCAGCGCATCTTTCAGGCTATTTCCGTCAAAATTAACTGCAGCATACCGGTCGGCGGCAAATTCGTGCCGGCGGGAGATTATATTCATCGCTATTCCGATAATCGTCGAAAGCGGGCTGTAAAGGATGCTAAAAGCGAGTACCCCCATGTGAAAACTTCCTTCAGCAGCGCCAAGCGCCTGCGAAAGCACCGGATTGCTGATGAAAATGGATAATATGTAAAGCACAATCCCTGTCTGGACTACATCCATCGCCAAACCGGTTAGCGTGTGTTTCTTCTTGTAATGACCTATTTCATGTGCCAGCACGGCCACCAGCTCTTCGGTAGTGTGGTTTTCGATCAGTGTGTCGTAAAGAACAATCCGCTTTTTGGGTCCCAATCCGGTAAAATAGGCGTTGGCTTTCGACGAACGTTTGGAACCATCAATCACATAGATGTCTTTCAGCTTAAACCCAACTTTTTTGGAAAACTCCTCAATGGCTGACCTCAGATCGCCCTCTGCAAGCGGTTCCTGCTTATTAAACAGCGGCACAATCAGGTTGGAGTAAAACATGGTCATAAAAATGCTGAAAAAGGTGATGGCGCCCCAGGCTATCAGCCAGAACCACACACCCGTGGAAAGGTAAATCCAGACTATAAGCGCCAGCAGTCCTCCGCCAATCAGCGCTCCAAGAATCCACCCTTTGATTTTGTCGAGGATGAAGGTTTTAGGAGTAGTTTTATTGAAACCGAATTTCTCCTCAATAACAAAAGTGTCGTACACTGTAAAAGGCGTTGAAAGGATATCGGAGACCAGTCCGATTATCCCGAAAAACAGAATTGCCTGCCAAACCGGATTATCGCTCCATGTCCTTGCCCATTGGTCCAGCCAGGCAAATCCTCCTAAAAACAGCACCAGCATGATACCAAGGAAGGAGACACTCTCGGTAAGCGTGCCAAACTTGTGGTTCGCTTTCAGGTATTGCTGTGAACGGCTGTATTCCTTTGCGTCGTAAATTTCATTCAGTTCATCAGGCAATATTTCGCTGAACCTCGTCGAATTGAGGTAGCCCAGTGTCTGATTAAATACGAAATCGAGAAAAAGTATTGCGATAATGATGGTGAAGATGGTTTCGGGCACAGGTCAGAATGATTTCAATTTGTTGTTGATTAATATGTTAAGTCAATACCTGGATTATTTCCACTGCATGAAAGCCTGGTCTTTTTCAGGTTAAAATGCTTAATACGATCCCCCTCTTTTCCTGATAAACCACTCCGCGCTGAGAAGGGCAAGGATGAAAAGGAACACCCAGAAAATATTTACCAGCTCGCTGAGCCTTTTTTCGGAATAGACTACTGTGCGGATGTCGTTGCGGGCTTTTAACTTCTCAGGAATTGCAGCCATACCGGCGGGGTAAATCATTTCGCCGCCATGCCTGGATGCAAGCCGGTAAAGCAGGTTGTGATCGGCAATGGTGTTCATGGCTTCGATGTTGAGCGGCGAAACGGTGAACTCGCCCTGACTGCGATAGAGCTTATCTCCCACCCTCACCGTAGCCTCGTAGGTATAGTTATCCACCGGAAGCACACCAGCATTCAACTGGTAAGCATTAGCGGTTTTGCCGAAAAGAAAAGGGTAAGTTTCGCCTGTACTGTTTTTTATGGTCATCTCCACATCCGGCGTGTTGATGAGTTCGTAGCTCTGGTTGTAAACTTCGGCATCGAAACGGATCGGCTCATTTTCCATAAAATTGTTTTCGGCCGTCACCCTGAAATAGCTTCTGTCTGCTTTCACCGAAAGGTACTGCACGATTTTGGAGAAAACTTCATTAAAAGCATTGTGGTTTCCCTGTTTCTGGAAATTGGCAATCCGCCATCGCCAGATTCCTTCACCGGCAATGATTCCGGTTTTATTGCTCAAAGTCTGGTTGAAAACAATCAACGGATAACCGGTGGTCAGCGATCCGATTTGCTGATTGAACAGGGTGTTGGCCGAAACCTGGGTTCTGATCTCACCAAACGGAGTTACCAGCGGAGGAAATCCTTCGATGGCTCTGAGGGTTTCGTTGCTGACGGTGAAAAGCGAAAATTCCTTGTGAATGGAAGGCAACGCTTCGTTAAAAAGATCCCGCTCGGCCAAAATCTGCATACCGGCATTTAGCCCGTTGAATTGGCTGAGGTTAGATTGTGATCCGAGAATGAAAAGGATTGGGATTCCCTTTTGCCCTGCTTCCGTAATAATCTTGCCGATGTTATCCTTACCGCCGGGCAACTGATGCAGGATAATCAGGTTGAATTCGGCGATATTACCGGTAAACTGATTGAAAACCGAATGCGTGACCTCGTTGGTGAAATTGCTCTCGATGGCCTCTTTCAGTGCTGCAATATCGGGATGAGGCGATTGCGAAAGAATGAGAATTTTCTGCTTGGTGTCGAGCACGTCAACGAAAATCTCCTGGCTGTTATTAACTAAACTGATTTCTCCCTCCAGTGGCCGTAGGCTGATGCGATAGCGCTGAAGTCCTGCTCTTTCGGCGGTGAGAGAAATCTGAACGGTTTCGCTGTGCTGGTTCGCCGAAAAAGTAAGGTTTTGGGAGAATAGTGTTGTTCCTTCCTGGGTTACCGTAAGCACACTGGTTTGCCCCTGATACAAATTAGCTCCGACAACTACTTCAACCGGAAAAATGTTTCCCTTAAAAGCGATGCGGTTAAAGTTAACTCTTCGCAGGAAGAGGTCTTTTTTAACGCTGGTGTCGCCCAATGCAAGGGTATAAATGGGAAATTTAATCTTTTCGGAACTGTAAACCGGGTTGATGCCTTTGTTGTAAAGCCCGTCGGTAGCCAATAACATCGCACCGACATTCCGGTTGGAATACCTGGTAATAATCTCCTCAAATAGTGCCGAAATATCGGTTTGCCGCCCTGTGAAATCAAAATCATCCCCCTCTGCTACTTCATCTCCAAACTTATAAGTCCTGACCGAGTAATCCTTCTCCAGGTCGTCAATAAGTTCCTGAAACTGTGTGCGGTATTCGTTGCTGTAAAAAGCGGAGTCCTCTCCTACCAGCAACGACCCGGAATTATCCTGCGCAAGAATGAGAATGGGCTTTTCATAATTCCGGAAAAAACTTTTGAGCATCGGGGTCAATAGCAGAAAAGCAATAATGGTTACCGCAACAAACCGGAATGCGGCAAGCAATTTTAGCGTGAGCGGGCTGAAGTCCTCTTTTCTGTTTTTGTAATACAGAGCTCCGCTGTAAGCCAATCCTGCCAGCAAACAGAAAATAATCAACCACCCCGGTGATTCGGTAACTATATTCAACAACTTGATTCTGATTAAAAATGGATTAATTTACATATGCATACCACCATCCACGCTGATTACCTGGCCAGTGACATAAGACGACAGCTCCGAGGCAAGGAAGATGGCAATGTCAGCAACATCTTCGGGTTTTCCGGAACGCCGCAACGGTATGCTCTTTATCCAGTTATCGCGAACATCTTCGGGTAATTTGCCGGTCATGGCAGTTTCGATAAAGCCAGGGGCTATGGCGTTGCAACGAATTCCGCGCGAGCCAAACTCCTGGGCGATGGATTTGGTGAACCCAATCAGCCCGGCTTTGGAGGCACTATAGTTGGACTGACCTGCATTGCCTTCAAGTCCCACCACGGAGCTCATGTTGATGATCGAACCGCTGCGCTGCTTGAGCATTACACGCTGTACAGCCTTGGTCATGTTGAAAATTGATTTCAGGTTCACCTTTATCACAAGATCCCAATCCTGCTCGGTCATTCGCAGCAAAAGGTTATCGCGGGTAATCCCGGCATTGTTGACCAGGATATCAATCTGGCCAAAATCTTTCAGAACCTCGCTGATCAGAGTATCGGAAGCTTCGAAAGAGCTGGCGTCGGATGCGTAGGCTTTTCCTTTTACGCCGTAGCTTTCGATCTCCTTTACCAAGTTCAGGGCATCATCATCCACTTTCAGGTCTGAGATGGCCACATCAGCACCATGCATTGCGTAAGCAAGAGCAATGGCTCTACCGATTCCGCGCGATCCACCGGTGACCAGTGCCTTTTTATTTTCGAGTAATTTCATTTTTCGATGATTAAAAATTGATAGAAATATTTGATTATCAGTGTAGATTCAATTCTGTAAATACCTTTCCGCTCTGCATCAGGTCAATGGCCACCTTCAGCTCGGAGTCCAAATCGTTGATCATTAAAAAATATGCATTGACATCCCAAAGATTGCGTGCTAACATGGCTTTGATCTGGATTTTGAGATCGGCCTCGGGATAATAATATTTATCGGAATCCTTGCGCACTACGCTTTTTTCGGTGGCCAATGCAAGAAACTCTCCAAATATCTGGTCATCAACCACAAAGTTATCTCTGAAACTCTCAACTGTCGGGAAGTTTTTCTGAAGGTTTCTGCGATTTTTATCCAGATAATTCAGGGTGAAAGTATTGAAAATGCCTTTGCGCACCAGTTCGGCGTAATAATCAGAGAATCTGGTGGAGTCGATGGGTGTGAAAATATCAGGCATGATCCCGCCACCGCCATGCACAACACGACCATTAGGTGTGTAATATTTGAGTGAGTCGGGGAATTCAATGCTTTTTGCATCCACCAGTTCACCGCTCTCGAGCCGCCGGTTGAGGTCTTTGTAATAATCTTCGGTTTCGCCATGCTCATAAGGCTTTTGGATGCTGCGTCCGGTAGGCGTAAAATAACGGGCTGTGGTAAGTCGTATCATGGAACCATCAGGCAGGTTGAAGGGACGCTGAACGAGGCCTTTTCCGAACGAACGGCGGCCAACAACCAAACCTCTGTCCCAGTCCTGTATTGCGCCAGACACAATTTCGCTGGCCGAAGCAGATCCTTCGTTAATCATCACGATCACACGTCCGTTGAGCAGATCGCCCGTAGCTGTGGACCTGAACTCCTGCTTAGGTGAACGCATCCCCTCGGTGTAAACGATCAGCTTGTCGGCCGGCAAAAACTGGTCGCTCAATTCCACTGCAACATTCAGAAATCCACCGGAATTACCTCTCAGGTCAAGGATCAGATCTTTCATTCCCTGCCCACGGAGTTTAGCAACCGATTCGTGAAACTCCGTCATTGATGATTTGGCAAAACGGGTCAGCTTGATGTAGCCGATCCCGGGAGCCGCCATGTAGGTGGCATCAATGCTGTTCAAAGGTATTTTATCCCTCACGATGCTGAAATCAATCAGGTCTTTTTTATCGCTCCGCAAAATCGAAACTTCGACCGTTGTGCCTTTCTTGCCTCTCAGCCGCTCCATCACAAATTCGTTATTCACTTTCGGGCCAAAAGCATCTTCACCATTGATTTTGAGGATTTTATCTCCCGCCAGGATGCCGAGTTTATCAGACGGACCTCCGGGAACCGGAGCCACCACCAGTATGGTATCATTAAACATCTGGAAGGTAACGCCAATGCCTTCAAACTCCGACTCAAGCGGCTCGTTCACTCTGCGCACATCGTCGGAGGAGATATAGGAGGAATGCGGATCAAGCTCCTTTAGCATGGCGATAATGGCTTTTTCGACAAGGTCGGGAGCGTCAATGCTGTCAACATATCCAAATTCGATGATCTGCAGCGTAGTTGCAAATTTCTGTGTGGTTTGCCGGGTTTTGTCAGCCTGGGCAAATGTAAAGGCTGATGTTAAAACTAATACTGCAATAAAAGTCAGTTTAACAAACCTATGTAGTTGATAATTAACAGCTATGGCCTTCATGATGATGGTTTTTTAAATCTTTCACTAAAAGTAAAACGTCCAAACGATAGCACAATGAAAATATTTTTTTGCGCCGGACAATCCTCTTAGTAACGGTAATTTGTAAGGAAATAACAGCCGGACAAGGGAATTGTTTTTCGGTTCATTTTCTCATTCACCACTGCGCATTGCCCATTTTCGTGTAGATTTGCTTTTCCAAATTTTTAAAAAACATCCTAATATGATCACAATCCTGCTCATCATCAACATCGTACTTGTTGCGGCTGCCATTGTTTTGGTTGTTTTATTCCGTCCTCGTAAAACCGAAGATTTCCAGGGATTAAACGCAAAACTGACCGAACTTCACTCTGCGTTGCAGAAGCTTGAAACGGGTCTGAAAGACGATTTCCGAATCAACCGCGAAGAGAGTAGCAGGCTGAATAAAGAGAACCGCGATGAACTTGCAGGAAAATTTACAGAGTTTTCGGCGCAGATGCTCATTCAACTGGATAAGAATTTTACCCAGGTTCAGGAAAGATTGAAAGAACTTACCCAGCAGGCGAGGGCAGACACTCTCCAGATGCGTGAGGAGACCAAAAAGGAGATCAGGGAATTCCAGGATGCTTTTGATAAGAATGTGAAGTCATACAATGAGTTGCAGCGCGAGAAGTTTGGTCAGCTGATCGAAGAACTCCGGCAGAAATTCGGCAACCTGGAGGAAAAATTGAAAGAAAAACTGGGATTGCTTGAAAACCAGCAAAAAGAGTTGGTAGAAACAACCGGGAAAAAGCTGGAACAGATGCGCGAAACGGTGGATGAGAAGCTGCAAAAGACGCTGAATGAGCGCCTTAGTCAGTCGTTCGAAACTGTCGGCAAGCAGTTGCAGGCCGTTCAGGAGGGCTTGGGAGAGATGAAAAACCTGGCGCAGGATGTCGGTGGATTGAAGAAAGTACTCAGCAATGTAAAGATACGCGGAGGAATCGGCGAGGTTCAGCTCTCGATGCTCCTCGACCAGATGCTTGCACCGGAACAGTTTGAAGCCAACGTGGTTACCAAAAAAGGAAGCAGCGAAAGGGTGGAATTTGCCATCCGGCTGCCCGGAAAAGACGACCATCAAAGCGTGGTTTATCTGCCTGTTGACGCCAAATTCCCGAAAGATACCTACGAACACCTGATTGATGCTTACGAAAGCGGCGACCCGGCAGCAATCGAAAACGCCAATAAAAACATCGAAAGTGTAATCAAAAAAATGGCTAAGGATATCCGAGATAAATACATTGACCCGCCCAACACCACCGATTTCGCCATAATGTTCCTGCCTTTCGAAGGAATTTATGCCGAGGTTATCCGGCGTTCGGCGCTATTTGAACAACTGCACAACGAATTTAAAATCGTAGTTACCGGCCCCACCACCCTCGCCGCCATCCTCAACAGCCTGCAGATGGGCTTCAGGACGCTCGTAATTCAGAAGCGCAGCAGCGAAGTCTGGAATATTCTGGCTGCGGTAAAAGCCGAGTTCGAAAAGTTTGGCGGAATGCTCGACAAAGCGCACAAACAGATCACTACCGCCGGCCAAACCATCGAGCAGCTCAAGGGAACCCGCACCAGAGCCATCAACCAGCGGCTAAAGGGTGTCCTTGCACTGCCCGCCAGCGAAGCCACAGAGGTTTTTCCTGAACTTGCCAGCGCCGAGGATATTGATGAAACTGAGGAATAGCAAAGGTTTTATCAACACTCACCAGCTTTCATATTAAGACATTTGTCAATTCGGATTTGTTTGTTTTTTGTCTTTTGTCTTTTGGAATTTCTCCATTGGGATTTTTTTGTCTTTTGCTTTTTGTCTTTTGGAATTTCTCTTTTGGAATTTGTTTGTCTTTTGCTTTTTGTCTTTTGGAATTTCTCTTTTGGAATTTGTTTGTCTTTTGCTTTTTGTCTTTTGTCAATTGATATTTGTTTGTCTTTTGCTTTTTGTCTTTTGGGATTTCTCTTTTAGGATTTCAATCAAATGCTTCCCAGGAAAGCCTGATGCCCTACAAATCTTACTTTTGCCAAAAAAATAACCGTGATTTTTCCGCACAATTTTGAAGAGAAAATTGGTTTCGCCCAGGTGAGGCAACTGCTTTCAGATCAGTGTGTAAGCATTATGGGGAGAGAGTTTGCCGGCAAAATGAGGTTTGAAACCAATTTCCCGCAGGTGGAACGAAAAGTTGGCCAGGCCGCTGAATTTCTTCAAATTCTAAAGTTCGAAAACCCATTCCCCGCGCAGAATTATTTCAACCTGATCCCGGAGCTGCAGCGCATTAAGTTACCAGGAACCTACATTTTTCAGGAGCAGTTGTTCGATCTGAAGAGTTCGCTCGAATCGCTCAGCGATGTGATCGTTTACCTGCAAAAACTTGATCATTCCAAATACCCCCTTTTGCTCCAACTGGCTGAAGGAAAAGAGGTTGACAAGGATATTCTCCGCGAAATCAGCCGCATTATTGATGATAAAGGAAACATCAGGGACAACGCTTCGGATCAATTGAAGGAAATCAGGCACAGGTTGATAAAGCTGGCCGGCGAGATTGACAAGTCGGTGCGGCAGGTGCTGATCCTGGCCAGAAAGAACGGCTGGCTCAACCCCAACGACGACATCACCATACGAAACGGCAGGATGGTAATTCCGGTTCCGGCATCCAACAAGCGTAAAATCAGGGGTTTTGTGCACGATGAATCCGCTACCGGCCAAACGGTTTACATCGAACCTGCCGAAGCGCTTGACGCCAACAATGAAATCCTCGAGCTGCAAAATGCCGAAAAGCGTGAAATCATCCGCATCCTGACCGTTTTCACCGACCTGATCCGCCCCCAGATTGACGAGCTGACCGAAGGATATCATTTCCTCGGACTGATTGACTTTATCAGGGCAAAGGCGGCCCTGGCAATAAAGATCAACGCCGTAAAACCGATGATGTACGAAACCCCGCTGATCCGCTGGCGCCGGGCAGTGCATCCTTTGTTATACCTCGTTCATCAAAAACAAAAAAAAGCCGTTGAACCACTCACCATCGAGCTGAACCAGGAAAACAGAATTTTGGTTATATCGGGGCCAAACGCCGGCGGAAAATCGGTGTGCCTGAAAACGGCCGGACTGCTGCAATACATGCTCCAGTGCGGGTTGCTGGTTCCAATGGACGACAACTCCGAAACCGGTATGTTCAAAGATATTTTTATTGATATCGGCGACGAGCAATCCATCGAAGACGACCTGAGCACCTACACTTCGCACCTGCGCAACATGAAACATCTGGCGCTGAAAGCCGGCAGGCAAAGCCTTTTCCTGATTGATGAGTTCGGAACTGGCACCGAACCGCAGCTTGGAGGCGCCATCGCAGAAGCCATCCTCGAACACCTCAACCACAAAGAGGCTTTCGGCGTCATCACAACCCATTACGGCAACCTGAAACAAATGGCCGGAAAAACTACCGGACTCATCAACGGCGCCATGCTTTTCGACACCAGGGAGATGCGGCCGCTTTATCGCCTCCAGATCGGAAATCCGGGCAGCTCGTTCGCTTTCGAAATCGCACGCAAAACCGGATTCCCCTGGTTTATACTTCGTAATGCTGAGAAAAAGGTAGGCAAAGCGCAAATCAAATTTGAGCAACAATTGCAACAACTCGAACTCGAGAAAAAAGAGCTGTCCGAAAAACAACGCTCACTGGCAGATGCCGAAAAGAAGATGAACGAGCTGAAATCGAAATACGATCATCTCACCACTAAACTCCTCGAATCGAAAGACAAAGTGATGAGCGATGCCCGTTCGGAAGCAACCAGGATTATCGAAGAGAGTAACCGGCTGGTGGAGAACACGATACGGGAAATAAAAGAGGCACAGGCCGAAAAAGAGAGGACAAAACAAATCAGAGAAAAGCTGAAATCCGAAGCCGGTCAGATTATCGCTGAACCTCAACCTGTAAATGTTCCAAAGCCTGAACAGCCCGTTCAACTGGATAAACCGAGGCCGAAAAAAGAGAAGCCGGCAAAAGACGAAGGAAAGATTTTCATTGGCAACCGCGTACGCATCCCGCCGCAGCAAACCGTGGGCGAGGTGATGGATATTTCGGGCAACGAAGCCGTGGTGAGCTTTGGCAGTATGATGATGCGCGTGCTCCTCGAAAAGCTCGTCAATGTGGGCGAAGAGGAATTTTATCAGAAGGTGATGATCAAACGAAGCAGCCAGAAAAGTGTCATCAGCGACATCAACACCCGGATGGCCAACTTCAGCCCGACACTCGATGTCAGAGGAATGCGCTCTGAAGAGGTAATACCGGAGCTTTCGAAGTACATTGACGACGCTCTGCTCCTCAATATCCGCGAGTTGAAAATTATCCACGGCAAAGGCAACGGGATTCTTAGAAAAGTAATTAGGGACAACCTTCGTGCTGTTGCCGAAGTGATTCAGATTGAAGATGAACACGTTGAACGGGGTGGCAGCGGCGCTACAATAGTGCGATTAAAGTGATTTATTTGAATGGCAACGCAACATCCACCCTCCATTGTTGTTATTAGGGCATGAACCAAAGCAATTTTCAGGAACTCAATTATCTCAATTTTGAGGCGGCTATGGCCGGCAAAATCATGCTGATTGATTTTTGGGCTGAATGGTGTCATCCCTGCAAAACCCAGCATCTGATGCTCTCCGAAATCCATCAGCACTTCAGAGAGCAGTTAGAGGTAGCCTTATTAAATGTGGATGATAACAAACTGATTGCCAATCAGCACAGTGTCAGAAATCTGCCAACATTGATCCTCTTCAGGGATGGCAACGAAATCCGGCGATTTATCGGCCTCCAGAACAAAGAGCAATTGATTCACCATATTAACGCACAACTCAATAAAATCCAGCAAAATGACTGAAGAAACTCCAACCAACCGCACCTGGAAAAACTCCGGGATTTTCAAATTTATACCGCTCATTAACGTAATAGGAATTGTTGCCGGCGCTATCGGTGGCTACATTTACTACGCTCAGGTAGTGTGCGTAACCGGCGGCTGCCCGCTCACCTCCAACCCTTTTATCACCATCCTCTGGGGCGCTCTGATGGGCTATCTTTTGTCCGATATCTTTGTAAAAAGGAAAACCAGTCAAAGCTGAGTTTTCAGTATCCGACTTTCTGGTTAGCAATGATTGTTTCACAGGAATCCTTCGTCATGCTTTTTCATAAACCATTGATTTTCAATACCGGGACTTTCCAGGTATGGAAAAATAAAACAAATCTGAAACAAAATAATTATCTTTTGCGTTAGTAACGCATGAAGTAAGTATGATTATCTCATTTGGTTCAAAGGATACAGAAAAGATTTGGCATGGAGAGCGGTCGGAAAGGTTACCGATTGAAATTCAGCAAATTGGTCGGAGAAAGTTAAGAATGCTCAATAACTCTCAAAATTTGGCTGATTTGAGAATCCCTCCATCTAACCGACTTGAAAAACTGCATGGTTCAAATTTTTATAGCATCAGGATTAACGACCAATGGAGAGTTGTTTTTCAATGGATTGACAACAATGCGCACGAGGTAGAGATCATGGATTATCACTAAAAAAAGGAGTTTTGAAACATGGAAAAATTGGCAAATATTCATCCAGGCGAGGTATTGCTCGAGGAGTTTTTGATCCCTCTCCAGATAACAGCATATCGGCTATCAAGAGATACAGACATTCCTCAGACACGAATTTCGCAAATTTTAAAAGGAAAGAGAAGAATCACAGCTGATACGGCGCTGAGACTTGCATCTTACTTCGGCACTACAGCTAAATTCTGGCTTGGATTGCAGGATGACTATGACATCGAGGAAGAGCTGGAGGCTAAAGAGGAAATTTTAATCAGGATAAAAAATAAAGCCCCGCAACCCGCAATGTAATCAGAGAGTGAATAAATTGATTATCAATCTTTTAATCTGTACTTTTTTAGATAAACCTTGCAGCAGTTTCTCTAGATTACTTCCATCTTTGCTTTATGAGGGCTATTTCTGGCTGATTTACAATAACATATATCAGTTTTCCCCATCCATATCATAATCCCGCCAGTTCCCGCTGCTTTTTGCTCAGGCTGCTAACAATCAGGTCGTAGGAGTGATCAATCATCTCCAGGATCTCATGGCGGTTGATGGTTCCGTCAATTTTGACTGTATTCCAGTGGATTTTTGACATGTGGTAGCCGGGTGTAACTGCAGGGTAGCGTTCGCGTAAAGAAACTGCAAGGTCCGGATCACATTTCAGGTTGATGGAGGGAACCAGTTCGTCGAGTGGCAGGAGGGCAAACATCTTACCGGCCACTTTGAAAACCAGCGTTACATCGTCGAATGGGGTGCTTTCGGTCACCGCTCTTTTACTCAGGCAATATTCTCTTAACTCTTCTATATTCATAATCTCAGGTTTTAAAGCGTATATTATTCTTTTACCAAAATTGCAGCAAAACCCCCACCCGAAGCCAAACTTACATTTAGCCTCGTTTTCTTATTGACGGTTAATATCTCCCTGCGATAATCTTCTGCAAAACGCTCTGCATTTATGCCGTCCCTCATCAGCTCAATCCTGAAATTTCCATCGGGTAAAAAGGAAAAATCAACCTCCATAACACGGGGTGTGAGGTCGGTTATTCCGCCCAGGTACCAGTTGTCATCCCGGCGCCTGGCCGATAAGATGTAATCGGCAACCGATGCATCGAGAATAATGGTTTCGTCCCAAACTGTGGGAATTTGCGATAGAAAAGCGGGTATTTCCGGCTCAGCAAGGTATGATGATGGTGAGTCGCAAAGCATTTGTAGCGGACTTTCATAAACCACATACATCGCCAGCTGGTGGCAACGAGTACCGAGGCTCATCGGCCGCTCGAAACTGATGGCAAAATTCTTTTTGTTGGCGTTGCGCATTGCTCCCGGAGTGTAATCCATCGGGCCGGCAAGCATCCTGGTAAATGGGAGTGTGAGGTTGTGTTCCGGAGTGATCTGGTCACTCCATTTGTTGTTTTCGTTGCCTCTCACCCCTTCGTAAGAAAGCACATTCGGATATTTACGGTGTAACCCGTTGGGCTTGAAAGATCCATGAAAATCAACCAGAAGTTGGTTTTGGGCAGCCACACGTGCAATCTCTTCATAGTAATTTACCATCTGCTGATCGGCGCGCTGCATAAAATCTACCTTCACCCCGGCCGCACCCCAGTCAGCGTAGGTTTTCAAAATCCTCCCGAGGTCCGTGATCAGCGGTTTCCAAAGCACCCAAAGTATTATCCCGACATTTTTCGATTTCCCGTAACGGATCAATTCATGAACATCCATTTCGGGATTAAAACCGAGGATATCCGTGGTAGTCAGGCTCCAGCCCTCATCAAGAATCACATATTCGATGTTGTACTTCGCGGCAAAATCAATGTAATATTTGTAGGTGGCGGTGTTCAGCCCGGATTTGAAATTCACTCCATGGATATTGTTGGCGTTGTACCAGTCCCAGGCTACTTTGCCGGGTTTTATCCAGCCGGCATTTTCGATAGCCTCAGGTGATGAAAGCTGATAAACCAGGTTGGACGAGGCCAGTTTGCGGTCGTCGTCAGTAACTACAAATACCCGCCAAGGAAAGCTGCGACTACCCTGAGTTCTTGCGATGTAATCCGCTTCTTTTATCAGAATTTCATTCCGGTCGGGCGATCGTTTTTCATTGGGCTCGGCCTGCAGGATAAATTTTGGAAACATCGCTCTGAGGGTATTATTTCCGTTTGCCGTGAGAAACATCGCCGGGTAATCGTATTGATCGGCCTCAGAAATCCATATCCTGACGTTCGCTGGAGTGTTTACAAGCAAAGGCATTGCATGGAATTTTCCGGCAGCAATGGTGTCAATCCGGGTGTAAGTATAATGTTGCTCGTAATGCGAAAGAATCGAGCGCTCGGGCGCAAACCAACAATGTGATCCATCAGGGAAATCAATCTCCAGCCGCTCTGAACTTACCTCCACCACTCCATCGGCACTAGTGACATACCGATAAGCCACGCCATCATCGTAAGCCCTGAATATGAGCCGGTTATCATCCCTGAAATTCACAATCAATTCATTGTAGTGGTCATCAATTTTGGCAGATTTTACAGGAACTGTGGCAGTAATGGTTTCGCTGTGTTCTCTAATTGAATGACTTACTATTTCGGGATTTTTACCAAAAACCTCTTTACCCCCAAATTCCAATCCAACATTAGCCTTCAAAATGTCCGGCTTTCCTTTGAAATGGACTTGCCAACTGATGCCATTTTCGATTTGTACTTCAACTTTCAAATTTCCATCGGGTGATGAGACCAGCAATGACTGAGAAAAAAGAGATAGACTAAAAAGGATGAGAAGTGTGGGGAGCGTGAGATTTTTCATTTCTGATAAATTTTGTTTGCTGGCAAAATTAGCAGTTTAATCGCTGTTCATTTTCAGTTCTCATCGTATTAACACATCACGATTTGTCGTGTAAAAGGGTAATTTAATTGTAAAAGCTCTTCCCAAAAATACCAAATTAATATTTATGTTAATGTAAATGAACTACATACGAATATTTTTAGTCATGACTTATTTATAATCAATAAAAATTTCAGTTGAGTTCAGAATTAAAGGCAAATTGATTTATTTTTGCCATTAGGTAATTCATTACTTTTAATATTAAAATAAAGATGAAAAAATTCCTTTTGTTTCTGATTCCTCCCCCACAATGGCGCACGGCAGCCTCCATTGTTGCGGGGATAATGATTGGGCTTGGGATGTTCATATTTCACACGAGTAATGCCACTTCTTATCTCTCCGACAATCCCGAAACCTGCATCAACTGCCATGTGATGTACCCGCAGTACGCTTCATGGAAAAACAGCAGCCATCACGCTGTTACGACATGCAGCGACTGTCATGTGCCTAATGACAATGTTTTTCTGAAATATCTTTTCAAAGCAAGCGATGGCGCCCGTCATGCTACTATTTTTACTGCCCGTGCTGAGCCTCAGGTCATCCAGATCAAGCAGGCAGGCGCCAACGCCGTTCAGGAAAACTGCAAAAGATGCCATCAGCAACTGATCGAGATGTCGGGACTGGCCACCCACACTTTCAAATCAGCCCACATGGACGAAGGAAAACTTTGCTGGGACTGCCACCGGGAAGTGCCTCACGGGTCGGTACGCAGTCTCTCCTCAGCCCCATTTTCGCTGGTTCCCCGGATGCCGTCGGTTGTACCTGACTGGTTGTCAGGCTATTTAAAGCAGAATAATCAAAACAAATAATCAACAATAAAAACTTGAAAGTATGAAAAGTGATACAGCAAATCAAAAGAAGCCGTGGGTAAACTGGGCAATTTTCCTGGTTACCGTTGTGATTGTTTTTCTCATCGGGCTGTTTGCCTCCTCCATTATCGAGCGGCGGAGCGAGTCTCAGCTTTACTTCCAGATGGTGAGCGAAATCCCCGACTGGGAGCCGCGTAACGAAGTGTGGGGGCAGAACTTTCCCCGTCAGTATGAGTCGTATTTGCGTACTTCGGAGACCAACTTTGCCAGCAAACACTTCGGATCGAAAATGATTGATTATCTTGAAAAATATCCTGAACTGGTGGTTATGTGGGCAGGATACCCGTTCTCGAGGGACTACAACCAGGGCAGGGGGCACTATTACGCTATAACCGATGTGCATAATACGCTGCGCACCGCACTCCCGATGCCCGGCAGTTGCTGGACATGCAAAAGCACCGACGTTCCCCGCGTGATGAATGAGATGGGTGTGGCAGAATTTTATAAATCAACCGTCTTTGACCTTGGTCCGCAAATCATGAATCATATCGGCTGTCAGGATTGCCACGATCCTAAAACTATGAATCTTCGCATCACCAGACCCGCGCTGGTGGAGGCTTTTGAGCGGCAGGGCAGGAATATCAATGACGCCACACACCAGGAGATGCGTTCGCTGGTGTGCGCACAATGCCATGTTGAATACTATTTCAAAGGCGAGGGCAAGTATGTCACTTTCCCGTGGGATAAGGGTTTCAGCGCTGATAATATGGAAGAATATTTTGATGAGTATGCATTTGCCGACTGGACCCATGCGCTTAGCCGCACTCCGATGATCAAAGCGCAGCATCCTGATTATGAGTTGTATATGACCGGTGTTCATGCCGATCGCGGTGTTTCATGCGCCGATTGCCACATGCCCTACCAGCGCGAAGGCGGATTGAAATTCACCAATCACCATATCGGAAGCCCGCTTCAGAATGTATCCGGATCGTGCCAGGTATGCCACCGCGAAAGCGAAGAAAAACTACGTCAGAATGTTTACGACCGCCAGGACAAGGTGGCCGAACTCCGCCATGTGGTCGAAGGCAACCTTGCAAGGGTTCATATTGAAGC
>Ga0116204_1000400_pt1 | contig 24623 bp, 38 predicted proteins | sample LakKivwa52mmetaG_FD_94481 | JGI IMG/M metagenome (GOLD analysis project Ga0116204, IMG submission 94481) | Anoxic lake water microbial communities from Lake Kivu, Rwanda to study Microbial Dark Matter (Phase II) - Lake Kivu water 52m metaG | ecosystem: Environmental > Aquatic > Freshwater > Lake... | reverse complement strand
TCACTGACCGGCGCGCTGGCCCTGCACAAACAGGGCGTCAAAGTCGTCGGCGTGCCGGGCAGCATCGACAACGACATCTGGGGCACCAACATGTCGATTGGGGTCGATACCGCCATGAATACCATCATGGACGCGGTCGATAAACTGCGCGACACGGCCTCCTCGCACGGGCGCGTCTTCCTGGTCGAGACGATGGGCCGCAGCTCCGGCTACCTGGCCGTCATGGCAGGCATCGTCAGCGGGGCCGAGATTGTCCTGATTCCCGAACGGACGGTCACGCTCGAAGAAATCGCAAAAGCGGTCGAGAGCGCCTACCTGCGCGGCAAGACCCACGCTTTCATTATCAACGCCGAAGGCTCCGGGCATAAGACCGATGAACTGGCAAAATCGCTGGAGGATATGGATGTCGGTTTCCAGACGCGCGTCACCATCCTGGGACACATCCAGCGCGGCGGTTCGCCGACCGCCTACGACCGCCTGCTGGCCTCGCGGATGGGCGTCAAAGCCGTGGACGCGTTGATGGCGGGCATGAGCGGGGTGATGACCGGGTTGCAAGGGCGCGGCATCGACTATATCCCGCTTGAAGAAGTCATCGCCGGGAAGCGCGAAGTGAACATGGAATACTACGAAATGGTCGGCCTGCTGGCGCGTTAAGCCAGTGTCACATAAACAGTCAAATCAAAAACCCTCCAGCCGGAGGGTTTTGCATTCGATGAAGTCGGGAATAGCAGGAAACGTCCCGAAGGTTGCCAAAACTACCAAACCAACTCCAAAAAACCTTCGGGACGGTGTTTGCAGCTTATTTCCGATATAGTCTATTTACCGCGAGCGCCGCAAATGCACCGGGCCGATGATGTCCTGAATCCAACCGGTGGTCAGTTCCAGCAGCGGCGAGAGCGCCACCCAGCCGGGAATGTGCATCATCCGGCGCGGGTGCTGTACCAGCCGCCAAACCCGTTCAACAGTGTATTCCACGCTCACCCCGCTGCCTTCCACCGGGTTGCGACGTCCGTTTTCCTGCCGCGCCGAGGTATCGAAAAAATCCGTTTTAACCGCCCCAGGCCGCGCCAGGCTGACTTCAACGCCCGTGCCGCGCGTTTCGCGGTACAAGGCAGTGGTAAAGGCATCCAGGCTGGCTTTGGTCGCGCTATACATGGCCGTGCCCTGGCTGGGGATGCTGCCAACAATGGAACTGATGTTGAGGATGTGTCCATTGCGGCGCGCCTGCATCTCTGGCAAGAATAAGCGCGTCAGGTGCAGGGCAGCCTCCACATTCACCGCCACCATCTCGTGGATGGCCTCCCAGGTCATCTCGGCGAAGTAGCCATAAAAACCGAACCCGGCGTTGTTGACCAACAAATCGACCGGGAGATGGCGCACCTGCTCAAAAAGTTGAGCGCGCGCCTCGGCGCGGCTCAAATCGACCGGGAAAACATCGGCCCGGCCCCCGGTGGACTCGATTTGGGCTTTGAGCGCCTGCAAACGGTCAGCGCGACGGGCGGCGAGCAGGACGTGGATTCCCTCGGCGGCGAATTTGCAGGCCAGGGCGGCGCCGATTCCGCTCGAAGCGCCGGTAATCAGGGCAATGTTGCGGCGGGGTGTATTCATATTCAGCGGGTGGTCAGTTTGTGCGGGCGGGTGTGTTCCAGGAACCATTGCACGGCATCGCGGATACTCTCATAGAGCGGGCGCGGTCGATAGCCCAGTTCGTGGCTGGCCTTTTCGTGGCTGATGTGCGCATTGCTCTGCAACACTTCCAGCGAGTAGGGCGTAAAGCGCGGGCTGGCATGGGTCAGCCGGTAATAGGTTGGAGTGAAATGGGCGGCAAACTCGGCCAGGAACAGCGGCACCTTGAAGCGCGGGAAGCCCCTCCCGGTAATCTCGCGCACCGTTTCGAGCAGGTAGCGCACCGAAATCCGCTGCCCCGACAAGATGTAGGCCTCGCCCGCGCGCCCCTTTTCGGAGGCCGCAATCAGCCCGTCGGCCACATCGCGCACATCGACGAAATCGTAGGCCCCATCCACATAAGGCGTCAGCCTGCGCTCCGCCGCCGAGCGGATGACGCTGCCCATCATCGAACCGCGAAAGTCGAACGGCCCAATCACCCCGGTCGGGCAGGCGATGACAGCGTTCAGCCCGGCCTCGGCAGCCTTCTGCACTTCCAGCGTAGCCTGCGCCTTCGACTGGTCGTACACACCGTAGGGATTGTGCGGGTCGAAGGGCGTGCTTTCATCTACAATCTGCCCGTGTGGAATGCGCGCCAGGGCATGGATGGAACTGGTATACACCAGCCGCTCGACTCCGGCTTGCGCGGCAGCTTTCAGCACGTTGACGGTGCCTTCGACGTTGACCCTGCGGACAATAGGGATTTCACCCGGCATGATGGAGATGACCCCTGCCAGATGGAAAACCCCTCTCACCCCGCTGAAAGCCTGCCACAGTGACGAGGAGTCAAGGACATCGCCCTCGACATTTTCCGTTGGCACGCCCTCCAGCGCGGTCGTGTCTTCCCCGGGCAGAATCAACGCCCGGACTTTCTCCCCGCGCTCGAGCAGTTTGCGGACGAGGACATTGCCGATATGCCCGGTCGCGCCGGTCACTAGAATAGGTTTGTCTGTCATATTTTCTCCCTTTCGGGACAATTTTCTCATGCGCAGGTGGCTTCGCGCTTAATGGCTTCGTAAGTTGGTGTTTTTGAAAAGCGAGCGGCAATTTTTTCACCTTCGGCAGCCCCGCCCGGAGATAAATCTCCGGGCTACCGTTACAAAGCCCGCTGAAGCAGCCTTATTTCATCAACCCGTTCAGTAAAACCTCCATGCTGACGCGCGCCGTTTTTTGCCAATCGGCCTCCGCAGTCAATAGCCCTTGCAGCAACAGCCCAACCGCCAACCCCACAATCGCCTTCGCCGCAGACCCGGCATCCAACTCGGCGCGTAAAGAGCCTTCGGCCTGGCCCTGCTCAACCAGCAGGGTAAAAAATTGCTGGTAGCGCTGGTAGGGGGCGACGGTGGCCTGCCAGATGGTTTCGTCGCGGCTGGCTTGCAGCCAGAACTCCATGAACATCGGCAGGCGGCCGTCGGCGGCGGCGAAAATGCCGGGGAGCATCTCGGTAAAAGCCCGCAGCGTTTCGGGGACGGAATCTTTGCGCGCCGCCTCGAATCCGGCATCAATCGTATCCAGCCATTCGTTGAGCAGTTCCAAAAAAAGCGCCTGCTTGCTGGGAAAGTGATGATAAAACGCGCCTTTGCTAACCCCCGCCTCAGCGCAGATTTCATCCACGCTGGCGGCGCTGTAGCCGTGATTGGCAAATCGCCGCAGGGCGGCCTTCAGGATGTGAGCGCGGGTTTCTTCGCTGCGAGTCTGCATTTTTCACCTTCTCTCGAAACAAAAAGATACCGACTGGTCGGTATCTTTTTTATACTCTAATTTGATTGCACTGTCAATTGTTTTTAACATCCCGAAGGTTTCTGCAAAACATTGAAGTCAGCCACAATCAAGCCTTCGGGGGACGGTGATTAATCCAGCATCATCCCCTGCGTAAACAGGGACAGGAAGTCTTTGTGGAGGGTCAGCTCGACATAGCGGGAGCGGCGCGAGAATTCAGAGGCTTCGAGCCGCCGTTTCTTGGAGATGAGCATCTGGCGCGCCCCCGCCCCAGCCGCGTTGCCGACTTGTCGGAATTTCTCCAGCGGCAGCGTGGGGAACATCCCGACCCGCATCGCTGAGCCCAGGTCGAGATAGGTCCCGAAGGCCCCGGCGACGATGAATTCATCCAAATCTTCGGCCTTGATCCCAGCCTCGGCCAAAAGCACCTCCACCCCGGCGCGGATGGCGCCTTTGGCGAGCTGGATTTCGTTGATGTCGGAGCGTGAGAGGGTCACATCCTGGCCGTGTCCGCTTTGGGCAGCAGTCGCCAGCACCAGGTCGCGTTTGCCCTCGCGGACGCGCACCAGCGGATGGTCGGGCTTGAGATTGCCGCGTTTATCGAGCGCGCCGACCTTGACCAGTTCGCCGACCGCATCGAGAATGCCCGAACCGCAAATTCCGACCGGCGGGCGGTGGTCGATGGTCGCAATCTTGACCGTTTCGCCGAGGCTGACTTTTTCGATGGCGCCCGGCGCGGCGCGCATCCCGTCTTTGATGTGCGCGCCCTCGAAGGCCGGGCCGCTGGCGCAGGAGCAGGAGAGCAGTCGCCCGTTCACGGCCAGGCTGATTTCGGTGTTGGTGCCGATATCGACGGCCAGCACGTTCAGGGCGACGGTATGCACATCGGCGGCAATTGCCATCGCCACATGGTCTGCGCCGACATAACCGGCGATGTTGGGAGGCAGGTAAATATAACCGGCGGGAGCAATTTTCAGCCCGACTTCCGCCGCCGGGAACTCGAGCGGCTCGCCCACAGCCGGGACATACGGCGACGCCCCCAACTGCTCGACCGGCAATCCCGCAAACAGGTGGTGCATGGCCGTGTTGCCGACGATGACGGCCTCGACGATGCTCTCGACCGAGGCGCGCGCCTGGACGGTCAGTTCGGTGATCAGGCTATTGAGCGTCTCGACGATTTTGGCTTGCATCACGCGGCGCCCATCGGTGTGGGTGTTGGCGTAGTGGATGCGGCTGATGACATCCTCGCCATAACCGATTTGCGGGTTCATCGCCCCGGCTTTGGCGAGGGTAACGCCGGTTCCCAGGTCGACCAGATAGGCGGCGACTTTGGTGGTGCCAATATCTACTGCCAGCCCCAATAATGGACTTCCGGCGGGCAGCACGGCCACAACTTCATCCCCGCGCAGGGCCAGGCGGATTTTCCAGCCGTGACGGCGCAGTCGTTCGGCCAAGTCGGCCAGCAGGCGGCGGCTGAGGTGGGTGCCAGGCCGTTTAACGGCATCCAGCAGCCGGGTGGAATCGGGGCGCAAGTCGGTCATCAGCGGCGGGTCGATGCCTACATCCAGCGGCAGGACAATCGGGTGAACATCCACCTCCGCCGCCTGGCCCTCGATGGATAAACGCTGGGGCGTGCTTAGGCTTTCAGGGGGAATGTCCACTTTCACATCTCCCAGCGGGACGCACTGACAGGCCAGTCGCTGCCCGGCGGCCAGTTCGGCGGGAGTGAGGGCGGCTTGCTCTTCGAGGGTGGGCGGCTCGACTGGGCCGCGCGCAATCCGCACGCGACAATCGTAGCACGCGCCCTGCCCGCCGCAGGTAGCGAGCAGTTCAACGCCAGTATTTTGGGCGGCTTCGAGAATGGTCGCGCCGGGTTCGATTTCGGCCCTGCGTCCAACGGGTTCGAGGTCAATGGTGATTTTGGGCATACTCTCTCTGTCCATCCATTTCGCCAATCTACGCGAAATTGAATTGGTGTGGATTAGTTGGATTATGTTCCGTAATGGTCTTGGAAAGCGCAGGTGTAATGCCTCGCGCAGAAATCGCAAATGCGGGCGGATGTGTCAATTTGTTTGCCGATGCCGACCACCAGCGAAGTTGATTTGGCCGGGCGCATGACATACGAGGGCAAGAGTTCGACCCCAATTGCGCTAGCATCGAGGATGCGGAAAATCTCCGGCTGGCCGCGCTCGACCGGCCAACCTTCGAGGCCGGGGCTGAGTGGAATAGTGGTCAGCAAGCCCTGTTTGGCAGCCTGCTCCCCAAAATAACGGCAGGCGGCGGTACCGAGGGCTTCGGTCGCCGCCGAGCCGACTCCGTACAACGCAAAACTGTGAACGGGGTCGCTTTCAACATAGCCCAAGCTGAGTTCTTCGATGGCCGGGCCAACCGTACAGACCAAGATGACCACGCTTTGGGCGCTCATCAACTGCTGGGCAATCAACGGCCCGGTCAGCGATTCGCCGTTTTCGAGCAAAATCCGCTCGTGGCGGATTTCCCTGACGACCAACTGCTCGTAGGCGACGCGCGGCGTGAGCAGCGGTAATCCCTCGGCCAGGGCGCGTTCGGCAGCGGCGACTAGTCTCGGTCGCCGGGCGCGGATGACTTGCGGGTCAGCGCCCTGGCCGAGCAGGACCTGGTCGAGGGTGATGGACAGGGGGAGGTCGTTAAGCAGGTGCATGGGGATGTATGAATTCTAAGGATGAATGTTGCCAAGTTTAGCACGGATTTTGAAACATCCCGAAGTCTTGTTCTGCATTCATCAAAACCCCTGCGCTTTGGCCTCATTCCACAGGTCATCCAACTCCTGCAAACTCATCTCTTTCATCGCGCGCCCCGTTTCGTGGACGCGTTTTTCAATGTAAGCAAAGCGCTTCTTGAACTTCAGGCTGGTCCCACGCAGGGCGGCCTCGGCATCGACTTCCTTCCAGCGCGCCAGGTTGACCAGCGCGAAGAATAGGTCGCCCAACTCGGAGGCGAATTCAGCGGGATTGACCGACCGGCGGACTTCTTCGATTTCCTCGCGGATTTTCTCCAGCACCCCGTCAATTTCCGGCCAGTCGAACCCCACCCTGGCAGCGCGTTCCTGGTATTCCTGGGCCTGGGTCAAGGCTGGCAGCGCAGCTGGCAGGCCATCTAAAAGCGATTTTTCGCCGTCGCCCTTTTTGCGCCGCTCTTCCTTTTTGATATTTTCCCAATTCGTCAGCACCGCTCGGCTGAGCGCTCGTGTCGAAGCCTGCCCCACCCCATCCACTTCGACCTGCCCAAACACGTGCGGGTGGCGGCGGATGATTTTGTCGTAAATGCCTTTCAGCACCTCGCTCATCGTAAATTCGCCGTACTCATATCCAATTTGGGCGTTCAGGACAACTTGCAAGAGTAAATCGCCAAACTCTTCGCGCATTTTGGCTGGGTCGTCCTCGTCCATGGCGGATAGGGTTTCGTAACTCTCCTCCAACAGGTGCTTGCGCAGGGTCTGGTGGGTCTGTTCGCGATCCCAGGGGCATCCATCCGGCGCGCGCAGACGGGCAATGATTTCCTGAAAAGCCTCGAGGGATGCTCCAGCGGGGAGCGGCGGCAGGTAGAGTGCATCCCAGCCTTCGCCGCGCGCCGCGCCCAGGGTGGTTTCGATAACTTCCCCTCCGGGCAATCGCACCAGCCGCGCAACATGGTCAGCGGGATAGAAGGCGCTTAGGACATGGCAAATTTGCTCAAGTTGGGATTCGATTTCGATAGCGGTAACAAGCATCGGCGCGTCGGGCGGGAACGGCGGCACGTGACGCGTAGAGAATATCTTTCCATCCACCATGGAAAGGGTGTGTAACGAATCCAACTCCAAAAGGCGCGAGAGAAGGGAAAATTTTTCGGCAGAGAGCATATCGACTCCGTAAAATCGTAATGCGTAATGCGTAATCCGTAAGAGATCTTACGCATTACGCATTACGCATTACGCATTAGAAATGCAGCCCAAAGGGAACCCGCCCTGCCTGCCCTGAGCGCAAGCACAGGGAGCGCAGAACAAAGGGCGTTGAATTAACGTTTTGTGTAGGTGGGAGCCTTGCGGGCGCGCTTGAGGCCGGGTTTCTTGCTTTCCTTGATGCGTGCATCGCGGGTCAGCAGGCCAGCCTTGCGCATGGCAGAGTTCCACTCGACATTCATCTTGACCAGCGCGCGCGCCAAGCCAAGCGTCACCGCATCGGTTTGCCCGGTCACGCCGCCGCCGTTGACAAGGACGGTGATGTCATAGGTATTGGTTTCCTGCCCAACTGCGGAGAGCGGGGAGAGAATCGAGTGCATGTCACCGGGACGGGTGAAGAAAGCCGCGGCTTCCTTGTCGTTGACGATGAATTTGCCCGAACCTGACGAAACGCGCACGCGGGCGGTGCTTTCCTTGCGACGTCCAATTCCTTCAAAATACTGCGCCATACGTGTCTTACTCCTTATTTCTCAACCGCTCGGCTGAGCGCTTGCGGCGAAGTCTGGGCGGCGTGCGGGTGTTCAGTTCCGCCGTACACCTTCAACCGCTTGATAACATGGCGGCTGAACTTGTTCTTGGGCAACATGCCCCAGACGGCATCGCGGATGACGCGGTCGGGGTGTTTTTTCAACTGGTCGCGCAAGGTAACCGATTTCAGCCCGCCGGGGTAGCCGGAGTGCTTGTGATACATTTTCTCGGTTTCCTTGGTGCCCGTGTAGGTGATATGCGAGGCATTAATCACCACCACATAATCGCCCATCGGAACACCGGGGGTAAAAGTTGGTTTGTGCTTGCCAAGCAGGAGCGTGGCAATTTGAGTCGTCAGGCGACCCAGGTTCTGACCGGCGGCATCCACCACCACCCAGTCATTCTGGATTTCACTGGCTTTTGGATAATACGATTTGTACACGGTTGTCTCTCCACTTACAGACATTTCGAAAAAGGAACCAGATTATTCGGGATATGTGACCTCGACGAGCCTCAGGCCGTGCGCGGGAGCAAGACCAGCCGGAGCAACCCGTGTCTTGCCTTCCAGTAAATCGGCAATCGCCTGCGCTGGAAGTTTTCCCTGCCCGGCTGCCACCTGGATGTAGACCATGCGGCGCACCATGCGGTACAAGAAGGCATCCGCCTGGACTTCAAACGTCCACTCGTCGGCCTGCTGCTGCCATTTGGCCTTCATCACGGTGCGTGCGGTGCTGCTTCCAAGCCGGGACGGGGAGCCGAAAGCGGCGAAGTCGTGCCTGCCGACGAGAAGTTTCGCAGCAGCGTGCAATGCTTCGGCCTGCGGGGCGGGCCACAATCGCCAAGCGTAACGTTCCCGCAGGGGGTCGCGCGCAGCCTGGCAGTACAGGCGATAGCAGTAGCGTCGGGAAAGGGCGTCGAAACGCGGGTGGAAGTCGTCGGGGACGATTTTTGCGCCGCGAACGGCCATATCAGCGGGCAATTGGCTGTTGAGGGCCCTGACCAGTTCATCGAGCGAGTGATTCCACTCCAGGTCGAAGGCGGCCACCTGTCCCGAAGCGTGGACACCGGTATCGGTGCGTCCCGCAATCAGGACTGAGCGTCCCTGCCAATTCAGGCGGCGCAACGCGTCTTCGAGTTCGCTTTGCGCTGTCCGGCTTTTGGCCTGCCGCTGACTGCCCCAAAGATTCGAGCCGTCGTAGGCAAGAATAATCTGGTAACGTGCCACTTTTCAGTAATCAGTATTCAGTAATAAGTTACCTGCGTTCAGTAATCAGTTTTCACTGATTACTGGTAACTGTTCACTGATTACTCTTCCACGAGTTCGAGCATTACCATTTCGGCGGCATCGCCCTGGCGCAAGCCCAGTTTGAGCATACGAGTGTAGCCGCCGTTGCGGGAGGCAAAGCGGGGGGCGATGTCATCAAACAGTTTCTTGACGACTTCGTTACCGCCGCCCAGTTTGGATGCCACCAACCGACGAGCATGGACTTTCGCCGCATCTTCCGCTTCCGCCGAACGACGCGCAATGGTGATGATGCGTTCCGCTTCGCCACGCACAGCTTCCGCTTTGGTGCGGGTGGTGGTGATGCGTTCGTGCGTAAACAATTGTTTGATTAAGTTGCGCCGCAGGGCAATACGCGCGCCCTTGCTGCGCCCAAGTTTGTATCCTGCTACCTGATGTCGCATTTTCAATTACTCCGCGTTAATCGGTTGGTCTTTCATAAAGCCTTTTTCGACCATCTTCTGTCGCAATTCGTCAAGACTCTTCTCGCCAAAATTACGGATGGACATGACAGCCTGGTCGCCCTTCTCCAGAAGGTCGATGACATCGCCCACCGTTGTAATCCCAGTGCGCTTGAGGGAATTGAAGACGCGCACAGAAAGGTCGAGGGCTTCCACCGGGGTTTCTGCCACTTCACTACTCAAGCGCGAGCTGGATACTTCCTTTTCCATCGTGATGGTCAGGGTTTCCTCGCTCACGCCAGCGATGAAGCGCAGGTGTTCAATCAGCGCTTTTGCGGCAGTGCTGATGGCACGCTCGGGTGAGATGGTGCCATCTGTCCAGATTTCGAGCGTTAAGCGGTCGTAGTTGGTGCTTTGCCCGACGCGGGCATTGCTCACTTCCCAGTTGACGCGCTTAACCGGGCTGAAGATGGCATCTACAGGTAGTTCGCCGATAGGCAGGTGCCCGGCTCGGTCGTTGGCGGGAGAATAGCCTCGTCCGCGTTCGACGGTGAATTCCACATCCAGGCGGGTTCCCGGGCTGTCCACCGTGAATAGGTACAGGTCCGGGTTAATGACATCAACTTCTGACGGAGCGATGATATCGGCCGCCGTGACCATCCCCTCCCCTCGCACTTCGAGGTGCATCCGAGTGGATTCTACGCCGTTTAATTTCAGGCGCAACTGCTTGATTTGCAACATGACCTGGATGACATCTTCGCGCACGCCGGCGATGTCGCTAAACTCATGCAACACATCCGTAATCCGCACAGATGTTACCGCCGCCCCTTCGAGTGAAGAGAGCAGGACACGCCGCAAGGCGTTGCCGACTGTAACGCCATAGCCGCGTTCAAGCGGGCTGACAACAAATTTTCCGTAATTTCGAGCCTCGGCCTCACGCTCGATTTTTGGCATAACCATGTTCGATAAGCCGGTCACGGTTCACCTCTCCCTTATGAAAAAACAGGCACGATATTGTCCCAGGGACATACCGGGAGCCATTAGCGCGAGTAGAATTCGACGATGAGTTGTTCTTCCAGGTTACCGTCGATCTCTGCGCGCTCCGGCAAGCGTTGAACAGTACCGGTCAAATTCTTCAAATCACGGTTGAGCCAGGCCGGGAAGGTGCGCTTTTCGGCGACATCCTTCAATTCCTTGAAATAAGTCGCGTCACGAGAGCCTTCGCGCACCTGGATTACATCACCGCCATCCAGCAGCGTAGAAGGAACATCAGTGCGACGGCCATTGACTATAAAGTGACCATGCGTAACCAGCAAACGCGCCTGGGCGCGGCTGGCGGCAAAACCCAATCGGAAGACAACATTATCGAGACGCGATTCGAGGATTTGAAGCATGTTCAAACCCGTCAGGCCGCGCCTTTTCAGGGCCACTTCGTAGTAACGCCGGAACTGTCGTTCCATGGTTCCATAGATGCGGCGCACCTTCTGCTTGGCGCGCAACTGGCGCGCAAAGTCAGAAGCGCGGCCGGTAGCGCTGCGTGAGCGCCCACCGGACTTCCCATGCTGACCAGGAGCGAAGCTGCGGCGCTCAAAGGCGCACTTCGCCGTAAAGCAGCGTTCACCCTTCAAAAACAGTTTTTCACCTTCACGCCGGCAAAGTTTACAAGCCGGTCCAAGATATTTCGCCATTTTACTACCTCTCCAAAACTTACACGCGGCGCTTCTTCGGGGGGCGGCAGCCGTTATGCGGCACCGGGGTCTTGTCGGATATCGAGCGGACCTTGATCCCCATGGACTGGACTGCGCGAATGGCAGATTCACGACCAGGGCCGGGCCCTTTCACGATCAAATCTGCTTCTTGCAAACCCATCTGCTGCGCGGCCTTGATAGCCTGTTCAGCAGCCAGGCGAGCGGCAAAAGGCGTACTCTTGCGCGAGCCTTTGAAGCCAGCCGAGCCGGCGCTGCCCCAGGTAACCGTATTGCCGGTGGCATCGGTCACAGTCACAATTGTGTTATTGAACGATGCAAAAACATGCACCTGGCCCGAAGATAACGAGCGTTTTGCTTTCTTTGCGCCGGTAGAACGGCGCGCCTGGCGTACACTCTGTGCCATAATTTTCTACTTCCTCCAAGGTTACTTCTTTGCGCCGCGGCGACGTCCGCGCCCGGCAACGGTTTTCTTCGGCCCCTTGCGGGTGCGCGCATTTGTGCGGGTACGCTGCCCATGAACCGGCAGGTTGCGGCGATGGCGCATACCGCGGTAACAACCGATTTCAATCAGCCGCTTGATATTTAATTGCTGTTCGCGGCGCAGGTCGCCCTCGACCACGAAGTTCTTGGAAATATATTCACGCAAGGCGGAAACTTCTGATTCCGATAAGTCCTTGATGCGAGTGTCGGGGTTGATTTTGGTCTCCGCCAAAATCTGGCGCGAGCGGGTCATCCCAATCCCATACAGGTAGGACAAACCAATCTCGACGCGCTTATTGCGAGGGAGGTCAATGCCTTCGATACGTGCCATAGTCTTTACCCTTGTCGCTGCTTGTGCTTGGGGTTTTCGCAGATTATGTAGAGCCTGCCGCTGCGCTTGACAATTTTGCATTTCGCGCAACGTTTGCGAATGGATGGTGAAACTTTCATAAGTGCCTTTCTCCTTCAGTGGGCACACCGCTGTGCCCGAACAGCCGAAGTTACGATTATACTCGTTTCGTTATATTCCGTCCAGAATTTGGTGCCGCAGCCCGTTATAGGACAGTCAGGATGAGGGGTTCTCCTTCGGTTACGGCAACACTATGCTCAAAGTGCGCCGTCAGTGAACCGTCTGCTGACACCACAGTCCATTTATCTTTCAAAACTCGTGTCTTGTGCGTACCTACCAATACCATTGGTTCCAGCGCGATGACCATTCCAGGGCGTAAAAGCATCCCGGTGCCAGCCTTCCCATAATTTGGGACCTGCGGCCCTTCGTGCATTTGACGCCCAACGCCATGGCCGGTATATTCGCGCACAACATGAAAACCATGGCTCTCTACATATTGCTGTATCGCCGCTGAAATATCGCCCGTCCGGTTGCCAGGCCGCATTTTGGAAATGCCAGCCCACAAAGCCTGTTCGGTCACTTCCAGGAGTTTCCTGGCCTTGGGAGCAATCTCCCCAACCCCGGCAGAAAATGCCGAATCGGCCACATACCCTTCGTAAACCGTGCCACAATCGACCGAGACGATATCTCCTTCTTTGAGTTTTCGGCTCGCCGTTGGAATTCCATGCACCAGCTCTTCGTTGATGCTGACGGTAATGGAACTTGGAAACGGCGGGTACCCATAACCCTTGAAGGGAGATACAGCGCCGTGTTTATTCAGCACTTCCTCGGCAGCCGCGTCGAGGTCCGCTGTAGAAACACCCGGCTGTAACATTTCACAGACGGTCGTCAACACCAACGCATTGATATGCCCGGCTTCGCGCATGATTGCAATTTCTGCCGCGGTTTTCAGGTTGATTTGACGAGCCCAATCCATAAATACACAAGTTCCTGAATAATCACTAATATTTCAAGGCAGACATCAACCGCGCTGAAACTTCATCGATTGGCGCAAAACCGTTAATCTCAGCCAGCACGCCGCGCTCTTTGTAATAGTTGATTAACGGGGCGGTCTGGTTCTGGTAAACACCGATGCGGTGCACAACAGTCTCGGCCTTGTCATCTTCGCGTTGGTACAACTCACCACCATCTACATCACAGACGCCAACCTCTTTCGGAGGGTTGAAACGCTCATGGTAGACACGCCCACAGACGCGGCAAGTCCAACGTCCCGCCAACCGTTCAATCAAAACTTCGACTGGCGCGGTGATGAACGGAACGAGGTTGACTTTACCGTCAAACTCTTTCAGCATGGAGCACAACGCATCCGCCTGGGCCGGGGTGCGAGGGAAGCCATCCAGGATGGATCCATTGGCGCAATCCGAGCGTAAAAAACGTTCCCGTATCATGGCTATGGTCAAGTCATCCGGCACGAGTTCGCCCTTGCTGATGTACGTTTTTGCCATCTGACCCAACTCAGTATCATTCTTGATATTCTCACGGAAGATGTCTCCCGATGAGATGTGCGGCAGGTCGAACTTCTCTGCCAACACCTTTGCCTGCGTTCCCTTTCCCGCCCCAGGGGGGCCAAGCAGAACGATGTATGTGGGCATCTATTCTCTCACCTTTTATGCTGGATTAGCGAACCAAGATCGAATCTTGATAGCCGTGCAGTTTCAGTTCAGCGTCAATGGTGGCAAAGGTTTCACGAACTACACCAACTACGATGAGCAGGCCAGATGATGAGACAAGAAACAAGCCTGCGTTTGAAGAAGCCGAGCCAATATTGAACGATTCTAAAATCAGGCTCAACAGGAAGGGCAAAATCGCAATCAAGCCCAGGAAAAACGCCCCGGGCAGGGTTATACGGCGCTGCACTTTGGTCAGGTACTTTTGGGTTGGTGTCCCGCGGCTGACGCCGGGGATTTGCGCGCCGACCCGTTTGAGATTCTCGCCATAGTTCTGCTGGGTAAAGAGAACATCCGTGTAGAAAAAAGTGAAAATCACCACCATCAGGAAATACGTCACCCAATAGGTAGGAGAGTTGCCGCCAAAGGTTTGTTGAACACTCACCGCAAAATTGTAATAGGATGCAGTCGGGTCAGTTGCAAAATAACTGGCCAATATGGCAGGGAACTGCAAAAGAGCGCTGGCAAAGATGAGCGGAATCATACCAGCCATATTGACCATGAGCGGCAGGGAAGCCTTGACCGGCATCGACATGCGGTTGCCTACCCGGCGGCCCGGGTACATTACCGGAACATGGCGCCGCCCTTGCTGAACATAAACAATGGCGAAAATGGTCAGGACAATAATGATAACCATCAGTACCAGCATAATCCAGCGATATTGCTCATCAGCAAGGATACCGCCCAGGTTGGTGGGCATTTGGGATACGATACCGGCGAAAATGATGAGCGACAGGCCCTGTCCGCGAATACCGTATTCCGAAATCAACTCACCGAGCCAGATGGCGAACATGGTGCCAGCCATCATCGTCAGGAGCGCAGCCGCTGAAGGCAAAATTTGACTGCCGGAAAAACCGAAGTCGAGAATGTTGCCAATCTGGTACTGCAAGCCAATCGAGTTGAAAATATTAATCTGCCCAATGGCTGAAAGCGCCGACATCGGCACAACCAGGTAGTACGTCCACTTCTGCATCCACTTGCGGCCTTCGGTCGGGTTTTCCTGCATCCGTTTTTGCAACGAAGGGATGATGGGTACCAGAAGTTGGATGATAATTTGGGCAGTAATATAGGGATACACACCCATGGAGAGGAGTGAAAAGCGCGAAACAGTGCCGCCTGAAAGCAGGTCGAGGAAATTGAAGAAATTTCCACCGGACTGGCTGAGTTGGGCGCGCAAAGCTTCTAGCGCAGCGACATTAATTCCCGGGACGGGAACATTCGACGTAAGGCGGTAGAGAACCAGCAACAACACAGTCACCAGCAACATGCGGCGAATATCTTCCGATTTCCACAGGTAACGCCAGGCCGACCAAGAATTTTTCATGGGTCAGGTCTCCTGAAAAGGATTAGCCTTCAATCAGTTCAACGGAACCGCCGGCGGCTTCAATCTTGCTTTTGGCGCCAGCCGAAACGCGATGAACACGCACCTTGAGCGGGACATTAATCTCACCGCGTCCCAAAACGACAATGGGATTGCGAGAATTGCGCAGCAAGTTCACGCCAGCCAGCGCTTCAGGGGTAACATCCGCACCTTCTTTAAAGGCCGACAACTGGTCGAGATTGACTTCGTTATATACCACCTGGAAAGGCGGGGTAAAACCTTCACCGCGCATAAAGGGCAGGCGGCGGAAAAAGGGCAGGTTGCCGCCCTGGCGATACAAATTTCCTTCTTCGCCGGAGCGCGCGCCCGCGCCTTTGGTACCACGACCGGCAGTTTTACCCTGCCCAGCCGAAATACCACGCCCCACGCGCTTGCGTTCTTTCTTCGCGCTTGGATTGGGGGTCAAATCGTGGAGTTTCATCGATCGCTCCTACTGTTCAATTTTTACAAGATGAATGACCGCGTTGAGCATCCCACGCAAGGCGGGGGTGTCATTATGCTCAACCGTCTGATTCATGCGACGCAGCCCAAGCGCCTTCACCGTGCGTTTCTGAGGTTCAGGAAAACCAATCGGGCTTTTCACCAGCGTCACACGCAAAATCTTATTCTCAACCTTTTTAGCCATGCTTCCTCCGTTCCCAGAAGGGCATCAGCTCTTCGACGGACTTGCCCCGGCGGGCTGCTTCCTGGGCGGGCGATTTGAGCGCGTCCAGCGCCTGGAAGGTCGCCATCACACCATTCAACACGTTCGCCGACCCGAGGGACTTGGTCAAGATATCACGGACGCCGGCCGCCTCAAGCACCGCGCGCACACCCCCAGCCGCGATAACGCCCGTACCAGGGGAAGCCGGTTTGAGCAAAATTTTAGCACCGGCAACACGTCCGATAACTTCATGGGGAATGGTCGTCCCAAACGTAAATACCGAGCGCATATCTTTGCGGGCGCGTTCGGTAGCCTTGCGCATGGCATCCGGCACGGCATTCGCCTTGCCTACGCCCATACCAACCTTGCCGTGTCCATCGCCAATTACAACGGTAACACGGAACTGGAAGCGGCGGCCACCTTTGACAACTTTAGCGACGCGGGCAATCTCAATGACGCGCTCGTCGAGCGGTTCCTGTGATTCCATTTCCTGCATTTCATATTCCGACATAGCGTTCTCCAATGTCCCACGTTCTTTGTGGGATTGAGCCTTAGAATTTCAGCCCGCCTTCGCGCGCGCCATCGGCCAGGGCCTTAACACGCCCCATATAGCGGAAACCACCACGGTCAAAAACAACCGCTTCAATTCCCTTGTCTTTGGCGCGTTCAGCAACGGTCTTGCCAACCAGGGTCGCCTGTTCAGATTTTTTCAGGCCTTCCATTTTGGCGCGCAACTCTTTGTCGATGCTGGAGGCAGATACCAGGGTGGTCCCTTCAACATCGTCAATCACCTGAGCGTATACCTCGCTGACACTGCGGAAAACGCTCAAGCGAGGACAGTCAAGGGTGCCAAAAACTTTCTTGCGCACCCGCAGGTGACGCTTTTCGCGGGCTGCAGAACGAGTATTCTTCGCCATAGGTTACTTCTTCCCTTTCCCAGACTTACCGGCTTTGCGACGGATTTTCTCGCCCAGGTAGTGCAAGCCCTTACCCAGGTAGGGTTCTACCGGGCGGACTTCGCGAATCTCGGACGCAGTCTGGCCTACTACTTCTTTGTCGTAGCCCAATACTTTAATCTGGCGTGCTTTGACATCCACCTCGAAAGAGATTCCCATCGGGGGGTCGAATTTCACAGGATGAGAGTAACCCATGTGAAGCATCAGGCTGCTCCCGCTCAATTCGGCACGGTAGCCAACGCCATCCCACTCGAGGATGCGCTGGAAACCGCTGCTCACGCCAACCACCATATTGTTTAATACAGCGCGAGTCGTCCCATGCAAGGCGCGTTCGGCAGGATTATCGGAGCGGCGGGTGACGGAAATCTGGCCGTTTTCCAGGGCAAGGTCAACCAGCGGGGAAAACGTCCGCTGCATTTCGCCCTTGGGGCCTTTCACCTTCACCGAATTGCCGCTCAAATCCACCTGCACACCGGCTGGGACGGAAATAGGCAATCGTCCAATACGAGACACGGCAATCCTCCTTACCAAACCTTGCACAAAATCTCACCGCCAACATTAAGTTGACGCGCGCGTTGGCCGGTCATCACTCCCTTGGGGGTTGAAAGTATGGCAACGCCCATACCCGACAAAACCCAGGGAATATCCTGCTTCTTGGTATAAACACGGCGACCTGGGCGGCTCACACGCACAATGCCGCTCAACACGGACTTTCGTTCACGGCGCTCACCAACATACTTGATTTTGACGCGCAGCACCTTTTGTCCCGGAATTTCACCGTCGACCACCTCAAACCCTTCGAGATAGCCTTCTTCTTTCATAATTTTGGCAATTTCCGCTTTAATTTTAGAATGCGGCATCGCCACCAACGGCTGACCAGTCGCCATAGCATTTCGTATGCGAGTCAGCATATCAGCAATCGGATCCGTAACGCTCATTTAAGCACCTCCACCCGGTTTACCACGATGACTTTACTACACCGGGGATTTTGCCTTCCAGGGCCAACTCGCGGAAGCAAATCCGGCACAGTCCAAAACGACGAATGTAGCCGCGCGGACGCCCACAACGATTGCAGCGGTTGCGCACGCGAGTCGGGTACTTCCGACGTTGTTCACGATAGGTCATGCACTTCTTTGCCATAACTTACGCTTCCTTCCTGAAAGGCATTCCCAGGAACCGCAACATTTCACGTGAATGCTCATCGTTCCCGGCTGTTGTCACAACTGTAATTTCCATGCCGCGCAGCTTATCAATTTTATCGTACTCGATTTCAGGAAAGATAAGCTGGTCGCGCAATCCCAGGGTGTAATTGCCGCGGCCATCGAAGGCATCCGGCGAAACTCCACGGAAGTCGCGCACGCGCGGCAAGGCTACGTTCACCAAACGGTCAAGGAACGCCCACATGCGATTGCCACGCAGCGTCACTTTCGTGCCAATGATGACACCTTCGCGCAACTTGAAATTCGCAATGCTTTTGCGCGCCTTGGTCAAAATGGGTTTTTGACCGGTGATGGTTGTCAGGTCAGTAACGGCCGCTTCCAACGCCTTCGGATTGCCCATCGCCTCGCCCAGGCCGATATTCACAACAATCTTCTGGATGCGCGGAACTTCCATAATGTTCCGGTAACTAAACGCCTTTTGCAGGGCCGGGACAACTTCATTCTGATAACGTTCTTGCATTCTGTTCATAGTCTTTTGCTCTCCTGTCCAGGCAACGCCTTAGTCAATCAAAGCCTGGCAGTGCTTGCAAACGCGGTGGGAAATGTATTTCTCACCTTCTAGCGTGCGCTGGACACCAACGCGGGTCGGTTTATCACATTTCGGGCAAACCAACATGACATTTGAGATATCAACCGGGGCCTCGAACTTGATACGCCCGGGTTTAATGCTGCGTCCCTGGCGAGTCTGGGTCTGTTTCTGGTGTTTGGTGCGGATGTTGACACCCTGCACGACCACACGGCGTTCACCCGGGTCTAACCGGATGACCTCGCCGCGCTTGCCCTTGTCCTCGAGACCGCCGCTGATTATTTCGACAGTATCGCCTTTGCGGATTTTTACATTCATGACTTCACTCCACACTGACCTAGAGAACTTCCGGGGCCAGCGAAACTATCTTCATGAAGCCCTTTTCGCGCAGTTCGCGCGCCACCGGGCCGAAGATACGGCTGCCTTTGGGATTCTGGCCGTCACTATCTAGAATCACCGCGGCGTTGTCATCAAAGCGAATGTAGGAACCGTCTTCACGACGCCATTCTTTGGCCACGCGGACAATTACGGCCTTCACAATTTCGCTCTTTTTCACAGCACCCTGCGGGGCGGCAGATTTCACTGTGGCAACCACGATATCACCAATACTGCCATACCTGCGCATTGAGCCACCTATGACGTGGATGACAAGCAATTCGCGGGCGCCGGAGTTGTCAGCAACTTTGACACGAGACTCTTGCTGAATCATGGCTACACCTCCACCCCGCTGTCGGCGGTCTTGGTTTCGCGCTTGAGGATGGATTCAACCACCCAGCGCTTATCGGCAGAAATCGGGCGGCTTTCCACAATTTGAACCGCGTCGCCAACCTGGCAACCGATCTCATCGTGAGCCTTCACACGCATCGAGCGGTGAACGACTTTCTTATAAACCGGGTGGCGGTAACTTCGTGAAATTTGCACCACAACGGTCTTCTGCATCTTATTGCTGGTAACGACACCAGTCATACGACGACGAGTATTCATGCTGGACCTTCCTATTCAGTCGCCTGTTGCGTTTCAGCCAGGACTGTCTCCATCCGGGCGATGTCGCGCCGGAGCGCGCGCAAACGACTGGTATCAGTCAACTGGCCGGTCACCTGCTGGAAACGAAGCTTCATCAACTCTTCGCGGGTATCAGCAATTTTGACCTTGATTTCATTGGCAGACAGGGCGCGGATTTGTTTCGCTTTCATTCGTTACTCTCCTGCCCCCGCCGCATGGCGGGTAACGATTTTGGTTCGGATGGCAAACTTATACTGCGCCATCTTAAGCGCCCGCAGGGCCTCATCATGAGAAAGACCGCCAATCTCGATCATCACACGGCCCGGCTTGACCACTGCGACATAGTACTCGACACTGCCTTTGCCTTTACCCATGCGAGTTTCAGCAGCCCGGTGGGTATAGGGCTTGGCCGGGAAGATACGAATCCAAACCTTTCCCCGGCGCTTCATCTCGCGCACAATGGCGCGACGGGCAGCTTCAATCTGGCGGGCTGTCACCCAACCAGGTTCAAGGGCTTGCAGGCCCCATTCTCCAAAACTTACTTCTGCGCCGCGCAGGGCTTTGCCCTTCATGCGGCCGCGCATCTGCTTGCGCCACTTAACACGTTTCGGCATTAACATAGCATCAACCTCTCTTCAGGCACGGGCGATTACCCCGCACGCTTCATTTTTACTTTTGAAGCGTGCGCGCGGGGTTACTCGCTGACGTACACGCCCTCGGTGGATTCAATTTTTTCTTCCACTTCCTGCTTCATTTCGCCCTTATAGACCCACACCTTGATACCGATACGGCCATAAGTGGTCAATGCTTCAGCGCGGGAAAAATCGATGTCTGCGCGCAGGGTTTGAAGCGGAACGCGGCCTTCTCGTAGCCAGACCGTGCGCGCCATTTCTGCGCCCGCCAGGCGGCCAGCCACTTCAATCTTGATGCCCTGGGCACCCTGCCGCATGGCAGATTGCATGGCCTTCTTCATCGCGCGACGATAGGCGATACGGCGCTGAAGCTGGTCGGAAATATTTCGGGCAATCAGGTAGGCATCAGTATCCGGGGCAGTAAGTTCCTTGATGTCAAGGTCAATCTTCTTACCCGCAAGTTCCTGAAGGCCCTTGCGAACTTTCTGGGCGCCTTCGCCTTTGCGGCCAATCAAGATACCGGGTTTGGCGGTGTGGACGGTGACTTTCACCTTGTTGGAATAACGTTCCACTTCAACGCGCGAGACACCTGCCCTAGGTGAGATTTGCTGCACCAAATCACGGATGGCGAAGTCTTGCTGGAGTTGTTCACGGTACTGCGCGCCTTCGGCAAACCAGCGGCCTTGCCAGCCGCGGCTGACAGCCAGGCGAAAACCAATTGGATGAACTTTACGACCCATATATTCTCCTTACTCTCAGGCTTCGCGTTCCCGCAGAACAACGGTGACGTGCGACGAACGGCGCAATAGCGGTTTGAAACGGCCGCGGGCGCCAAACCGACGCCATTTGCGGGTGGGAGCCTCATCAGCAAAGATGGTGGCAACGTACAAGTCATCACGGCTGACGCCAAAGTTTTCTTCAGCATTTGCAACCGCCGACTTGAGCAGTTTCAACACAGGCTGGGCAGCGCGATTCGGCACAAAGCGAAGCAGGTCGAGCGCATCGTTGGCACCTTTTCCACGCACCAGGTCAACAATCAGGCGTACTTTCTGGGCCGAGATGGGCAGAAAGCGTAAGTAAGCGCGGATATCAGTCATGGCTTACTTCCTCTTCGTTGACTTCTCCGAGAGATGTCCTCGGAAGGTGCGCGTGGGGGCGAATTCACCCAGACGATGCCCGACCATGTTCTCGGTGATGTAGATGGGCACATGGCGGCGGCCATCGTGGACGGCAATCGTATGCCCCACCATTTGTGGGAAGATAACACTGGCGCGGCTCCATGTTCGGATAACCTTCTTGTCACCACGCTGGTTCATCGATTCGATTTTATTGAGTAATTTCGGGGCGATGAACGGCCCCTTCTTCAGAGATCTAGACATAGTCTCGTACCTCGTTTACCTGTCACGCCTTAGCGGCTTTTCTTGCTGCGACGGCGGACAATATACTTATCCGTCTGCTTATTCTTGCGCGTTTTATAACCCAGGGTGGGTTTGCCCCACGGGGTGCGCGGACCGGGCTTGCCAATCGGCTGGCGGCCTTCGCCACCACCATGCGGATGGTCGCGGGGCGTCATGGCAGAACCGCGCACCGATGGGCGAATACCCAGGTGGCGTTTGCGTCCCGCTTTGCCCAGTTTGATGTTGCTATGATCGAGATTGCCAACCTGCCCAATTGTCGCAAAGCACTTCTGGCGAACAAGGCGCACTTCACCGGAAGGCATACGAATCTGGGCGTAGTCGCCTTCCTTAGCAAGCAGTTGGGCGGCGGTGCCAGCAGAGCGCACCAACTGGCCGCCTTTGCCTTCCTTCACCTCGATATTGTGAACCATCGTACCGACCGGAATGCTGGAAATCGGCAGGCAGTTGCCGGGGCGAATTTCCGCGCCCGCGCCAGAATATACAGTATCACCGACTTTCAGGCCAAGCGGGGCAAGGATGTAGCGTTTTTCGCCATCCGCATAATGCAACAGCGCCAGGCGCGCAGTGCGGTTCGGGTCATACTCGATAGCAGCCACTTTGGCGGGAATATCCTGCTTATCGCGTTTAAAATCGACGATGCGCAGGTAACGCTTGCTCCCACCGCCCTGGTGGCGAACAGTGACACGGCCATAAACATTGCGACCGCCTTTTTTACGCAGGGACAAAATCAGGGAGCGTTCCGGTTCACTCTTGGTGATTTCCTCAAAAGAGTAACCCGTCATGCCGCGTTGTCCCGGGGTGACCGGTTTATATTTCTTGACAGCCATTACTGCACCCCTTCAAAAATCTGGAGAGTCTGGCCCGCTTTCAGGGTCACAATCGCCTTTTTGTAGCCGGGTTTACGAACCATCAAACGGCGGCTGCGGGCGCGACGGCCGCGCTTGGCCGCAGTATTGATAATATTCACGCGTTCCACTTTTACGTCGAACAAGGTTTCGATGGCATCCTTGACCATTACACGGGTGGCCTCAGATGCGACCTCGAAAGCATATTGATTCAAACTGCCCGACTGGTAATTCGACTTCTCAGTGATGAGCGGCCGGCGGAGAACTTCATAAAATGTTGTCATTCTCGCCTCCTATGCCAGGTTGGAATTCAAAACGTCCAGCGCCTGCAGGGGCAACACGACTTTCTCAAACTTGAACAAGTCGCGGATGTTAAGATACCCTGCCAGCAGGACCTTGGCGCCTTCGATGTTGCTTGCCGAGCGGGCGACCACATCGTAAGATGCCGATTTTTCGGGAATGACCACCAGCGCGCTGGACTGACCGACCAGGCGGTTGAGCGCCTGCACCATCAAGCGAGTCTTCGGCTCGGCAAGCGTCAGGTCTTCCACAACCACAATACCCGCTTCGGCAGCTTTGGCCGAGAGCGCAGAGCGCAGAGCGGCGCGGCGCATCTTGAGCGGCATACGCTGGGTATATTTGCGAGGATGTGGGGTGAAAATACGGCCACCGCCAACCCATTGCGCGGCGCGGGTGCTGCCCTGGCGGGCGCGGCCTGTGCCTTTTTGCTTCCAGGGTTTTTTGCCGCCACCGGCAACTTCGCCACGCAGCTTGGTGTCATGCGTACCCAGACGAGCATTCGCCATCTGACGAACATAAGCCTGGTGCATCAAATCCACATTAATTGGGGCTTCAAAGATGGCGGCAGGCAGTTCAACCTGCTTCACCTTCTGGCCTTCCATGTTGAAAACGTCGACTTTCATAGCGTCTTTCTCCATTCCATCGCGCATTACTGCTTGCGCGCCTCGTTGATGACTACCAGGCCGCCTTTGGGACCTGGAACGGCGCCATGAACACCAATCAGGTTACGCTCGGCATCAACCAGGACAACCTTCAGGCTTTGCACTGTGACACGGTCGCTGCCCATGTGACCGGGGCGGCGCGAGCCTTTGTAAACGCGGCCTGGCGTCGTACCCGATGAGTTCGAACCTGGGGCGCGATGCCGGTCAGACTGACCATGCGTCTTCGGACCACCGCTAAAGTGGTAACGCTTGACGCCACCGGCAAAACCTTTCCCTTTGCTGGTGCCAATCACGTCGACGCGTTCACCCGGAGCGAATACATCAACCTTCAACACGTCACCAACAGAAACGTCCGGAGTTTTGGCGCGAAACTCACGCAACACACGCAGGGGCGGCAGACTCGCGGCTTTCAGGTGGCCCAATTCGCCACCAGTCAATCGCTTGGGGTGCGTCTCGCTGAAGCCCAACTGCACTGCGGAGTATCCTTCTGTCTCCGGACGTCGGATCTGGGTAACATAGCAAGGCCCAGCTTCGATCAGAGTAACGGGATAAGCAATACCGCTCTCGTCGAAGATCTGGGTCATGCCGATCTTCTTTCCAATCAGCCCTTTCAACATCCTCGGTTTTCTCCTTTACAAAGATTTTTTGAGACTGTCAGCCGGGCTATGGCTGCATCATCTCCCAGTTGGGCAGTCAATCGACCTGCCGCGGCCATTCGGTTTGTTGGCCTACGCACAGGGTCGTTCTTGCCCTACCGTATTCAACCTAACTGGCCTGACTATACTTGCCCGCCAGACCAGTTAGATATATTGACGAACGAACTAGATTTTGATTTCGATATCGACGCCGGCAGGCAGGTTCAGGCGCATCAGCATGTCAATCGTCTTGGAGTCAGGGTCAAGAACATCGATGAGACGATTGTGCGTCCGAACTTCGAAGTGCTCGTGCGAATCCTTGTCGATAAAAGTGGAGCGTCGTATTGTAAACCGTTCTTTCTTGCTTGGCAAGGGTACAGGCCCTACAACACGGGCGCCGGAGCGTTCAGCGGTCTCGACAATGCGCTTAGCCGACTGGTCCAAAACGCGGTGGTCATAAGCCTTCAGGCGGATACGAATTTTCTGCTTGGTCATTTCTCTACCTATTCGAGAATCTTGGTGATGACGCCCGCGCCGACGGTCAGGCCGCCTTCACGGATGGCGAACTTCGAGCCTTGCTCCAACGCCACCGGCACAATCAGTTCCACCGTCAGGTTCACGTTGTCG
>Ga0116204_1000399_pt1 | contig 24662 bp, 15 predicted proteins | sample LakKivwa52mmetaG_FD_94481 | JGI IMG/M metagenome (GOLD analysis project Ga0116204, IMG submission 94481) | Anoxic lake water microbial communities from Lake Kivu, Rwanda to study Microbial Dark Matter (Phase II) - Lake Kivu water 52m metaG | ecosystem: Environmental > Aquatic > Freshwater > Lake... | reverse complement strand
GATCGTGGATCTAGACAAGGCGCACGAGTTCGAAAAACCGCAGTTTATTGGGTATAAATGAGGATTTTGAGAAGGAGTGTAACGCAGTATAGGGTCGCGAGGGCAATTTTTAGAGGTGCCCTAAAGTTAAAATTGACAAGTTGCTCTATAAAAGGGTATTTGTTGGAGGGTTGGTAGCGCAAGGGTTGCACTGGTACTTTGCCTTAATCCCTAAACTTGCATTTGGAGTTATCAGGACCTATGGTTAAAATTACCTCTTTTATCCGGAAGCTTATTTTAGGTCTTTTCGTGGGTTTTACTGGTTTTTTAACAATTGCCTTAATCTTTGCTGTTTCTTTGGTGATTTACGAACTCCACCACAGCCGCTTTCAGTCTCGTTGGTTAGCAAAGCAAACAGACCGGTTTTCCTATTCTTTGCAGCCGGGTGCAAGCAGTCAAATTTATTTCCCAGATACCGGAGCCCCGGAAGATGACCGTCGGGGCTATGCTTATTATCACAATTTTAAAAATTCTCTGGATAGCCAGGGTTATCTTCTCACAAATCAAATGCGCTGGAGCCCAGCATTACTCAGTCATGTTAAGAAGGGCTTTTACTTACCCTACCGGGAAAAAGAAAGTGCCGGTTTGGAATTACTCGACCGTCATCAGGTTCCACTGTTTAAAGTAGAATTTCCTTCTCAAGGATATGTCCGCTATTCAGATATTCCTCCGGTGGTGGTTAAAACCCTTCTTTTTATTGAAGACAGAGATCTCTTAGATACCAGCAGACCCTACCTCAATCCAGCCGTAAATTGGGAAAGGTTCGGTTTTGCCATCATTGAGCAATTTAAACGGCAGATAGGATTGCCACATAAAAATGCAGGGGGTTCCACCTTGGCAACTCAACTCGAAAAATATCGGCACAGCCCCGGGGGCCGTACCCAAGAGCCGCGAGATAAGTTACGACAAATGGTCAGCGCCAGTTACCGAGCCTACCTCGATGGTCCCAATAGTATAGAGGCTCGCAAACAAATTGTCAGGCGCTATATCAATACTGTGCCCTTGGCTGCCTTGCCTGGTTATGGTGAGGTTAATGGGCTGGGAGATGGGTTGGTGGCTTGGTATGGTGTCAATTTTGATTCAATCAATACAGTCTTGCGCACACTCGAACAACCTGCCCCAACCTTAATAGGCCTGGAAGCTCAAGCCAAAGCATTTAGGCAGATTTTGCAATTGTTTATAGCTCACCGCCGTCCCAGTGATCTTTTGCATGCGGATGCTTCTACTCTTGATGAAATGGCAAATGCACACATCAGGCTCTTCAAACAGGAAAAATTTTTGTCTGATACCTTGCTTAATACTGCCTTAAGAGTTCGAGTACCTTTGCGACGCAAAGCCTTGCGGCCTGATCGGATTGATTTTAGGGAAAGAAAAACTGCCAATGCTATCCGCAGTAGATTGTTGCGTTTATTAGGCTTACCAAGAATTTATGACCTTGATCGTCTTGATCTTGTAGTACAAACAACCCTTGATGATGATGCAGAAAAATCAGTAATCCGTAAACTTCGGCTTCTTAATGATACTGCTTATGTAGCACGCTCCGGTTTAAAGGGATTTCGTTTGCTCGAAAAGGGAGATCCATCCAAGGTTCTCTACAGTTTTACCCTTTATGAATCAAAAGAGGGAGTAAATGAGCTCCGTGTTCAGGCTGACAACCTGGATCAACCACTAAATTTAAATGAGCAAATGAAACTGGATCTGGGATCGACTGCTAAACTGCGGACTTTGGTTCATTATCTGGAAGTTATTACAGACCTACATAAGCAACATAAAGGTCTAAGCCCATCTGATTTAAAAAAACGGCTTAACCAGGCTAGTGATCCCTTGCGACGCTGGACACTATCTCTCTTGCTCGAAAAACCATCTCTTTCCCTTGAAGCCACTTTAGAGGCTGCCATGGGTCGTAGCTATTCAGCTTCCCCTGCCGGTAGTTTTTTTACTGGAGGCGGTATACATACCTTTAACAATTTTGACCCGGCAGACAATAGCAGAGTATTAGATTTGTGGGAATCTCTCAAGCGTTCAGTTAATCTGCCTTTTGTCCGTCTTATGCGTGATCTTACGCAATATCATTCCAATACAGATATATTGGACAACATGCGGGAGTCTGATTCATTGGGCCAGGCTATTCGTCATCAATACTTGGTGAAATTTGCTCAACAGGAAGGTTCAGTATTTTTAGCTCGTTACTGGAAAAAGTACAGAAAGAATTCATCCCGGGAAGCCCTGGATTTATTCTTCCAAAGTTATGCACATAGCCCCCGTCGTGCGGCTGCTGCCTATAAGGCTTTATTTCCCGATTCAACAGGTGCTCAGTTTGCCAGTTACTATACTTCTTTATTTCCTCTTGATTCAGCTACTGCACCCTTGGGTATAGATGTATTGGTCGATCGATTAGAATCAGAAAAATGGAATCTGAGCGATTTTGGTTACGCAGCTCGTGTTCATCCTCTGGAGCTTTGGTATATGATGTATATCCAAAAAGGCGGTGATAGAAGCTGGAAGGCAGTGAGAAAGGCCAGTACCCAGCAACTCAATGAAACTTATGACTGGTTATTCCGGACTCGCTACAGAAGTGCTCAGGATATAAGAATCAGAACCTTACTCGAAATTGAAGCCTTTGAACAAATACATAAAGCCTGGTCTCGGTTGGGTTATCCCTTTCCTACCCTTGTACCCTCTTTAGCGACAGCCTTAGGTTCTTCAGCGGATCGTCCTTCGGCCCTTGCCGAGTTAATGGGCATTCTCCATAATAAAGGTATTAAGCAAGAAACTAGAATTGTGCGCAAATTACACTTCGGAGCCGATACACCCTATGAAACAAAATTTTCCGCGCAAAGACTTCCGCCTGACACTGTATTAAACCCGGTAATCTGTAAAGTTATCAAAAAGGCCTTATTGCAGGTGGTTGAATCAGGTTCGGCTGTGAGAGGACGCAATGCCTTTCCCGATGGTAAGGGCGGCTTTCTGGCCTTAGGTGGGAAAACTGGTACGGGTGATGGAAGGTTTGAAACATACGGCCGAGGCGGTTCACTTTTGGAATCCAAGGTAGTCAGTCGTTCAGCCACTTTTGTTTTCTTCCTGGGAGATCGCTTTTTTGGAACCCTTACAGCTTTTGTACAGGGATCTGAGGCAGGTAATTTTGGTTTTACTAGCTCCTTGCCAGTTGCGATTCTTAAACAACTCGAACCCGATCTACGGGTGTTGCTACGAGCTCCAAGCAGTATTGAGGAAAACTCTGGAAGGCAATAATACCCTCATCCTCCATCTTATAAAGATTTTGCACAGCCAAAGTAGCTGGGGGATTGTATTTGCGAGTGAATCGAAATGTGCCTGAAGGTAAGTGAAGGCACTAGTAAACGAGCAAATAGGAGGGGGGCCGCAGTACCCCCCTCCTTCATATAAAGAATTAGTGTCTGCTGCTAAAAATGGAGTTTTTCAGCAGACCCTAAGTATCTGTATTAAAAATAGTCTTGGTCAGCAGACCCTCATTAAAATACGCAGGTACGCAGCCATCAGAGCTATTCGGGGAGGCCATTAGAGTTGTGAAGAGAGTATTTCTTAAAAAATTCGATTGAAGTGGCCAGAGCCTCCGTGGGATTTTCTGCAAAAGGGTAAAGGTCAGGTGTAAAAAAACCCTGATAATTAAATTGTTTGATGATTCTGGCAAAATCGTAAAAGGGAATGTCGCCTTGTCCCATAAGTAAGTGCTTATGGATCCGGTTAGCAATATCTTCAATATGTATGTTGTATATATAGGGACATAAACTTTGTAAAGACATCTCGAGTTCCTCGCCTAAAACCCAGGCGTGACCCAGATCAAAAACTGCTTTCAAGGAAAATTTCTTACAGTACCGAAGAAGCTGCCCGCAAGAGTGTAGTGTATGCTCGGGTTCCTGTTCCAGGCAGTAGGTGATATGATTGGGTTTCAAAGAAGCAAGCAAAGTCAGGCTTTCCTCTAGATATTCTTCCTGTACATTTAGAGGAACCAGGGGGGATTGGAGACCACTTATAAAGGTCACATGATTGCACTCTAGAATATCGGTTAAAGGCAAGAGGCCATTAATCAAATTTATCTTATGCTGTCTTTCGTTACCGTTAAGGGCTGATAAAGAGGGCTCATGAGGCTGCAAACCAAAAAGTTTTGGAAAACCACAATGAATATTTACAACCTTATATCCCTCCTTATGTAAAATTTTTGCTTGATTTCTAAACCAGCTGATACAGGCGGGCTTGAGTAGCTGATTTTGTAGCCCACCCGATGAGTAATTATCTAGCTGTCTGGAATTGAGGGCCCATTCTATACATCGAAAGGGCGTCTTTTCCAGAAGTTGGATAAGAGAAGATGCATCGGTAGCGAGGGGTAGAGAACCAGTACTATAACAAAGCATGCAGAGTTTGGAATGCTATCTCAGTGGCAAAGTCGGGATCGACCAATGTAAGCATCTTGTTGGAAGAGGCGGTTGATTGATGAATTTTACCAATTTTCTCAAGCAGGATAAAACCTGGCAAGGCAGCCTGCCGTTTATTATCGCGATCGAGCAACTCTTTGAGTTCCTTGCGGCTGGGTAGAGTTAAATTAATCTGGGGCTGGCATAAATTCAGGAGAAGCTGGTGTTTTTGATACTCTCCCTCAGACAGTATATCAAGTTTCAAAGCCATATTTGCTGCAATATTCAAACCCAACCATACAGCCTCTCCATGCAGCAAAGAACCCTGTGAGCAGTATTCTAAGGCATGACCAAAAGTATGGCCATACTCCAAGGCTAAACCAAAGTTTTTTTCGGTGGGATCGCGTCGGGCAATTTCTCTTTTTTGCAGGAGAGAGTTTTCTAAAATTTGTAAGTAAGGGCGGTCTTGTTGTTCAAGCAGAGCTAGTGCTATTGGATAGTGTGTTTCACCTAAAATTAGGGCGTTTTTGGCATATTCTACCACCGCAGCTTTTTTTTGTCTTTCTGGTTCTGTTGCAAGCCATTGAGGATCTATTAAAACGGCATGTGCAGGATTGTATACACCCAGACGATTTTTACCGCCAGCAAAATTTATTGATTGTTTGTTTGAGATGACAACGTCGCTTTGTGCCATAAGGGTGGTGGGAATATGTATAAATGGCAGGCCCCTGAGGACCAAGGATGCGGCTAAGCCTGCGATGTTGAGCGCTACTCCACCTCCAAAAGTGATGATACATGATGATTTAGTAACAGATAAAGAAAAAAGATTTTGGCAAATATCGTGCAGATTTTCCCAATTTTTATGGGCTTCGGAGCTGGTAACACTTATCCAGTGTGCACTCATACCCGAGGGAATAAATTTCTCCAGGCTTGCTTGGTGCAAATTTTGAACCTTATTGTCAGCGATGATAATGACCTTGTCAGCTTGCAAATGGGCTAATAAGGCGGGTAGCTTTTGAGTTGTACCCATGCCAAAAAAAATCTTGGTATGCCCGGTAAGAGGGCAATCCCAAAAGGCGGGAAGTCGGTCTTGGGTAAGGGTGGGTTGAGATTTGGTGAACACTTGCGGGACCCGGTTAAAAATTATGGTTAAAAAGCACGCTAGATGGCTTATAAAACCAGAGGGTTAAATTTATCTTATGGGGAATCTGTTGGGGAACCATTAAGTAGTAAAGTAATGGGTTTTCTAAAAAATGCCATACATTTTACCGGGTTGAAACTTGGCACCTAAAATCTCTTACTGCACAAACGTTCATTATTATTCCGATCTGGGTGCCTGGTTTGGATTAATGGATCAACTGGCAAGCAGTCATAAGCGTTTAAGCGCTGAAAAATTGGCTCTTGGCCTCTGGTTTCCCGAACGGGTCATTAAGGAAATCGGATCTCAGGCTTCTCTCCTTACCGCTTTTTTAAATGAGAAAAATCTAGAATGTTCCAGCCTTAATATTTTCCCCCAGGAATCCTTTCACAAGGAAGGCATAAAAAAAAGAGTTTATCAACCTAATTGGCTAGAGGAGCGACGCCAGCTTTATACCACTCAATCAGCGCTATTATTAAGCCATTTTTTGGAAGAGGGAAAAACTGGAACAATGAGCACGCTCCCTTTGGGCTGGCACAGTGATTTTAATTTGCCCCTTGCAGATAGTTTTTTTGATAAGCGAGGCAAGTCTAAGTTTTCCCAAGAATACAACCAGAATGAAAGTATTTTTACATCACCCTCTTCCTCAATAGACCAGCAAATTTTTTATTGGACTGATTTGTACCGTTCTTCTGAATTGATACAAAGGGCCCAAAAAAGACTCCTGGATACCCTTCATGAGTTAAAAAATTTAGAGAACAACACAGGTCGGTACATCCAGCTCTGTCTGGAACCAGAACCAGGATGTGTACTGGAAACATCAATCCAGGTTGTGGCTTTTTGGAATGCCTTGCGTGCCCCCCAAAACCAAGATCTTGCTTTGGGTCAGTTAGAGCGCTACTTAGGCTTATGTTTAGATTTTTGCCACTTGGCTGTATCGGGTGAAAAGACTAGCGATAGCATCAGAATGCTTCATGCCCACCAAATTTCTTTAGCTAAATTTCAGATTTCTTTGGCACTTAACTGGGAAGCACCCTTCAAGAATAAAGAGGCCTCAGATTTTGTGCATGGGTTCGCAGATACAGTCTATTTGCATCAATGCCGGGAGAAAGGTTGGCCTAAGGCCTTGGGATGGGATGATTTGCCAGAAGTTCTCGAGGAAACCCAGGGCTGGCAGGAAAAGAAAGTCTTGAGTACTCACTATCACCTGCCTCTGTATTGTTCTCCATTTTTGCCACAAGGTGTTACAACTACTCTTTCCGACCTCGAGCAAGCACTCCCACTCGCCTTTTCCCTGTTTCCTCATTCTTATTTTGAAGTAGAAACATATACATGGAATGTTCTGCCGAGTCATTTAAGGCCCAAAGATTTTTCAGGCCTTGTTGCTTGCCTTGATCATGAATTAAGCTTTGCTCGAGAACTCTTTTCACCCCATGGGGATTTATGAATAGGCTAGCGGTACTTAATGTTGTAGGGTTAAGCCCTTCACTTATTTCTTCTCAAAACACACCCCATATACATTCATTCCTGTCTAACAGAAAAGGGGTGACTCTTTTAGAGCCTTTTCCAGCAGTTACCTGCACTTCACAGGCAACTCTTCTTACCGGTCAAGATCCTTCTATACATGGAGTTGTTGGCAATGGTTGGTATTTCCGGGATCTGGCGGAGGTCGCTTTTTGGAAGCAAAGTAATTACCTGGTTCAGGCACCTAAAGTCTGGGATGAGTTGTGCCAAAAAAATCCGGATTTCCGGGTAGCCAAGTTGTTTTGGTGGTACAACATGTATAGTACTGCTCATTATACCATTACACCTCGACCGCATTATCCTTCAGATGGAAGTAAGGTATTTGATATTTATACCCAACCAGCAAGTCTGTCACAAGAAATAGAGAAAATTGCTGGTAAATTTCCCTTTGCCTCCTTTTGGGGGCCAGCAGCCGGTATATCCTGCAGCAAATGGATTGCTCGCGCAGCTCAAGAGGTAGAGAAAAAATATCAACCTCACCTCAGCTTGGTCTATATCCCTCACCTTGATTACCCTTTACAAAAACTGGGACCCAACCATGCCCATATACCTCAAGAATTAAAGGCGCTCGATGAGGTTATTGGCAACTTACTCAACTTTTATTCTCGGAAATCTGTTGAAGTTCTACTTTTATCTGAATATGGAATCACATCTGTGTCGCGGGCCCTGCATCCCAACCGTATCTTGCGGGAAGCCGGTTTATTAAAAACACGACCTTCACTCACTTGGGAACTGCCTGATTTTGGGGCCTCTGAGGCTCTTGCGGTTTCTGATCACCAAATCAGTCATGTATATATAAAAAATCCGGAAGATATAAGCCGAGTAAAATCACTATTTGAAAATGTGCCTGGAATCAAAACTGTATTGGCAGGAGAGGAAAAAAAAGCCTGGGGTCTTGATCACCCTAGGGCAGGAGATCTAGTACTTATGGCCGAACCCAATACCTGGTTTACCTATTATTTTTGGCTAGACGATAAGAAGGCTCCTGATTTTGCACGGTGTGTCGATATACACCGTAAACCCGGATACGATCCCCTTGAATTATTCTTAGATCCGCAAATAATTGCTCCACGATTAAAAATCGCTTGGTACTTGCTTAAAAAGAAATTGGGTTTTCGTTACCGTATACCTGTTATACCTTTAAATGCAGAGCTTGTAAAAGGAAGTCATGGGACACCCGCTCCTTCCTCAGCTACCCGGCCAGTATGTATAGGAAGATCAGAATGGTTTGAAAAAATCACAACACAAAGTCCTATTCAGCAATCTTCATCCAACCTACAAGAGGGGCAATGGTACTACGAACTTCCCATGAAAAGTGTTTATAATCTGATTAAAAATTTTTACCAAGAGTAAATAAATTTATGATAATTAATCCGCGTTATAAATTTTTTATGCTTGTATTCAATCAATAAAAGTTCCTGCAGATTCGGAATCTAACATAAAAAAGGTTGCACGCATAAAATGATAGAATGGATAAAACTTACACGGGCACCTGTCGCCCTGAGTGCCCTCTCATCCAGTATATGTGTTTATTTAGCTAGCGGTGGTCCTGTAATTATAGTGCCGATAGGACTCTTATTTTTAATTTCAGCTTTTTCGGTCTGGTCCGGAATGATTTGGAATGATCTCGCAGATAGGGTTGAGGATCGTCAGTACAGGCCAACGCGACCCTTGGTCAGCGGAAAAATTTCTGTCAAAGCAGCTGCTGGCCTTGCCAGCGTGCTTTTATCCAGTTGTGTTTTGCTTGCCCTAGCCGGAGGGAAGACATTCTTAACGGGAGTGTTCGTACTGCAAGTGTGTATCCTTGCCTATAATTTTGGGCCGCGAGGAGGTGCTTGGGGTCCCCTTTTATTGATTTTATGCCGCTTGATTAATGCTTCCTTAGGTGCCCTACTTGTATGGGGAAGCGAACCTTCTTCATCATTTATTCAGCCGCATTTTTCGCTTTTAGTTTTATATCTAGTAGGATTGGGTATGTATATGCTTTTTATTTCTCTGGTAGCCCGGAGAGAAACTTCGAGCCACAGTTCTGCAGAAGCACATACTCTTTCTTTGTTGGCAGGCTGGATACTTCTCTGGGCCATGGTTTCACCACTTTTTCGCCTCGGAAATAACGACCCAGTTCTCTATTTTTCATGGGTACGCTATTTGATCTTGCTTTTACCAGCTGGTTATCTGGGTTTGGTTTTGTATAAAAAATGGATCATGGCCCGAACCGAAACCTTGCCCTTGCCGGCTCTGGTTGGCCTACTCCTTTCCTATATACCTGTTTGGGATATGTGGATACTCTTGCAAAGTCCACAAATTCCCTTATCTGCACTATTTCTACCCCTAGGCGCCTTATATTTGGCCTCAGCTTTTCGGAAAAAAATCAACTTTAGCTAGTGAAAATTGATGTGGGGGATTTCGCTAATATTTTCGACCTTAAATTAATTATTTAAAAGTTGTGCAGCCTCAGTGGCGTAATAACTAAGGATCAAACTTGCTCCAGCTCTTTTGATAGAGGTAAGGCTTTCCATAAAGGCATTCTTCTCGTTAAGCCAACCTGCTTGGGCAGCTGCCTTGATTTGGGCATATTCTCCACTCACCTGATAGGCTGCTATGGGAACTTCAACTGCCTTATTTAAGTCTGAAATTATGTCGAGATAGGGTAGGGCAGGTTTGACCATAAGAATATCTGCACCCTCTTCGAGATCCAAAGCAGCTTCGCGCAAAGCTTCCCTGCGATTTGCGGGATCCATTTGATAACTTTTTTTGTCTTGGGGGATTCCCTTGCCAGGCACTGGAGCTGAATCAAGTGCATCCCTAAAGGGACCATAAAACGCAGAGGCATACTTAGCACAATAGGACAATATGCCAGTATTTGAAAAGCCATATATATCGAGATATTCGCGAATGGCGCCTACACGGCCATCCATCATGTCAGAGGGGGCAACAAAATCTGATCCAGCCTCAGCTTGAATTAAGGCCATTTCACAGAGCAGGGGAATAGTTTGATCATTATCGACCTCACCTTGAATTACCAGACCATCGTGGCCTAAAGAAGAATAGGGGTCCAAGGCGACATCAGTGTAGAGAACTGTTTCGGGAAATTGTCGTTTGATCTCCTTTATAGCAGTGGGGTATAGGCCTCTGGGATTTCTTGATTCACTCGCTAGGGGATCTTTTAGGGTCGCATTAAGGGCTGGAAACAAGGCATATCCAAGAATTCCTGCTTTTAAACTTTTTTCAATCTCTTTGAGAAGAGAGTCTATGCTTAAACGATATTGCCCTGGGAGAGAAGACAAGGGCGTTCTAATTTTTTTTCCATCAACTACAAATAGAGGCTGAATAAAGTCGGAAGCATGGAGGCGGATTTCTCTTACTTGGTTACGGACTGAGGCGTTGCGACGCAATCGCCGAGGTCGATGGCTTAATCCATGTGAATGTTCTTCCTCTTGATCCTGAGCTAAAGATCCGTATGTAAGAGGTTCCTCAAAGGAGTGTGTAGGTAAAGGTTTGTTCTTTGGAGAAGTGGAAGCCTGAATGGGAAATTCTGCACCAGAAGTTAAATTACTCTGGGGGTTATTTGAACCTGCTTTAGGCTTGGAACTATTTTTTTTAGAAGTCATGTTTCTTCCGGTTGAATAAAGGTGGGGATGTTGTATATATATAATCCCTTGACAATTCATTTGATACTGCTAGCCCTAATAGACGAGACCTCGGGCCGATATCAATTAATGTTTCGCAGTTGTTGAAAATATGTTGAGCTTTTTGTGATTTACAAGGCTGAATAACTTATAGGGAGGGTTAGAAAAACTTGCGGATTGAAAGCGCTAAATTTGCGAGTTCTTCGGGATTACCTTTTTTAGCATTAAGAAAGTTTAAATCCCCTTCACCCTGCATGGGTACTAGATGTACATGTGCATGGGGAACTGCCAAACCAGCTACCATCATTCCAATACGTGTACAGGGAAGGGCTGCAAAAAGGCCCTGTTGCACAGTGCGGCAAGCCAAGAAAAGATCAGCATAATTATTTAATTCAAGATCAAAAACAGAATCCACTTCAATTTTTGGAACTACAAGGGTATGCCCGGGTGCGATGGGGCAAATATCTAAAAAGGCAAAAAAAGATTCGTCTTCCCAGATTTTATGACAAGGAATTTTACCCTGAATAATTTTGGTGAAGAGAGTGGCCAATTTGAAAGCACCAAGGTAGAGTTAAGGGCTAATATCTTCTGGGATAGACTGGCACCAAGGAAGCACCAGGTCTAGTGGTAAAGAAAATATCTTAGGGAACCTCTAAAAATTGCCCTTATGCTCACATACTTCGTTACGCTCATCTTCAAATCCTCATTTATTTCCATATAAACTCCGGTGTTGTGCTGCGCTTCCTGCTTCGCACCCTGCGGGCTTGCATTCGCAAGCGTTTTTCGCCCATCCATGGGCTCCAAATCATCTTCACGATGCCTCGTCTGTGACCCTGACCATCAATTTTTAGAGATTTCCTTTTATTTAACTTCTTTATGAACGGTACGGCGTTTTAAAAAGGGATTGTATTTTTTGATTTCAATACGACCAGGCTGTTTGGACTTGTTTTTTGTTGTCATATAGCGCGAAGGAGGAACACCCTCTTTGCGGGCTTCGGTGCACTCGACCGTGACAACAATACGTTTGCCTTTAATTTGTGGCATGATTTACCTCTGAAATTGGTGGGGGAAGATTAGAAAAAAAAATAAAATTGGGCAAGAGTTATTTGGCGAGCATTTGCTCAAATTTCAGAAAGGCTCCAAACCAGCTCACAGTTGAACCTTTCTTTGCGAGAATGGGGTGAAAATAAGCTTATCCTTTTATCCTTCCACAAAATCAAAGGCTAATTCAAAATACCGGGTGAACTTGGGTAAAACCTGCTGTTTTAAAGAAAAAACCTTGGACTTGTTATAAGGGGAAATTCAATTCTACCCCTATGAATATTGGGGATTTCCTTTGTTCAGCAAGCTTTAATCTATGAAGGAGGAGGGGTGGTACTGCGTCCCCCCTCCTATTTACTCGTTTACGAGTGCCTTCACTTACGATCAGGCACATTTCGTTTCACTCGCAAAGAACCTCCCCCCGCTAATTTGGCTGAATTTAAGTCTTAACTTACCCCTATGAATAATGGGGATTTTCTTTGTTCAGCAAGCTTTAATCTATGAAGGAGGAGGGGTGGTACTGCGTCCCCCCTCCTATTTGCTCGTTTACGAGTGCCTTCACTTACGATCAGGCACATTTCGTTTCACTCGCAAAGAACCTCCCCCCGCTAGTTTGGCTGAATTCAAGCCCTACTTAAAAACAGTGCGGTACAGGCCCCAACATCCACCTATTGAATTAATGGCAGGTTCCAATATTAGGCTATCTTTGGTGCGGGGCATAATTTTTAACTGAGCGATAGTGGCTCGGGTTTCGATTTTTTCACCTCCTGACACCCAAAAATTTGTGGCTGCAAAGTTTGTAATTTTTCCACCTTCATGGGTGAGGGCATCTCCACCAGTGATAACGGGGTCAAGCAGATTTTGCAAAGTGACTCCGGTGTAGCTTCCTTCTCTTACATCCTCATCAATCAAGCCATCACCATCATTATCAAGACCATCCCAAATTTCTTCATCGTAACAACCATCGCCATCATCATCCAGTTTGTTCGAGAGGGGAACTGAAGGGATATTACAAGAAACTTCAGGATTCAATCCATGGACCTTAGTAATAAATGAAAAAGTAGTGTCAATTTTTCCATCTAAAAGAAAAGGCTTTTTATTTCCTCCAAAAAAGTAAAACTCAAGGTTCAGAAACTTGCTTGAATCGATATAAGGCTTGGGAGGTGGACATGAAGAATAAATCACATGATTAAAAACATAATCGGGCCAATATTCAGTAGGTTTTTTTGTTTTTACATGAAGAACCTGCTCGGTGGTATCTTTTTTTCCTGGGCGTTTAACTTTAAAGGCCATTGCTGGGTATTTGATTTTGTTTGCACACCCCATTCCAGTACTACCCAAATAAATGTCTTTAAGTGAAAGAGTATCATTGAGGTTGACCAGAGAAAACTTTTGACTGCAAGCACTGGTGGGGTAAAGTGTATCAGAATAATAGTGGTAATAACTTAAAAAATATGTTCCAAAGGGCAAAGAAATAGAAAATTGTCCACGGGCGTCAGTATAGATCGGTTGGGCTTGATAAAGACTGTCATTGCTTTTATGTATGTATATGGGTGAATTAGGTAAGGGTGCATACTTATAGGTAAAGGTAACATTATCCCGCGTACCGAGTTCTAATACACCTTTAACTAGGCTGGGAGTATTGTAGGGACGGGTATACTTGGATAAGTCGTCACAGGCCTTAGCCGGCACATCGAGCACACTCCGAAGTCGAGGTAGGGTGCTCGAATCGGTAAAACAAAAACTTGGATTACCATCTACAAACAGGTTCTGCAGGGTGGGCATCCCTGTGATCGAAGGGGGTATGGTAATAATATTATTGTCCTTTATATTCAGGATTTTCAGTTTTGACATATCCGACACAGTGTAGGGCAATTGAATTATTCGGTTGTTATTAGCCAGAAGTTCCTCTAAATTTTTATTGCTTCCAATTAAACTGGGTAGAAATTCAAAGAAATTATTACTAATCAACAATTGCCGTAGTGATGTAAAGGGACCAATGGTCGGCCATTGAGTCAATTGGTTGTCGGATAAATTCAGGATCTTCAGTGAATCTAGTTTATTGATTCCGGCGTTAACTGAACGTATGTTGTTATCAACAACGCTCAGGTACTGGAGAGATTTTAATTCACTGATGCTTTCTGGTATGCTGTCAAGCATGTTTTTGTCAAGATGTAGAGTGCGCATGAGTGGGAGTTGAAGAAAACCCTTGGGCAAGTATTTTATCGCATTTCCGGTGAGAATCAATGTATCTAACGCAGTTAGTAGGTGAAAGTCAGGTAGTACCGGCCCTAGTCCAGCGTTTTCAAGACCTAAAACTTTTAGAGTTCCAGAATTCCATGACACACTATCCAATTGGGTCAGGGGGTTAGAGCTTAACCTCAGGTGTTTTAGCTTGGGAAGGAGTGGGAGTTGGTTGGGAATTCGTTTTATCCGGTTTTGCGATAAGTCAAGCACTTCAAGGTTTTGGAGCTTTTGTATACCAGCTACTACCGAGTCAAGTTTATTTTGACCGAGTAAGAGAACCTGCAGGTTTTGAAGTTTGCTGATTGAATCAGGAATTCTGACCAGATTACATTTTTGGGCATTTAAATAACGCAAGGAGTCCAAATACAGAATTTCCTTGGTGAGGTAGTTAAATTCTAGGTTACTGATATTTAGTTCGGTTATTCTGTTACCCACCCAGGTGCATATTTTTTTAAAGTTCTCGGGTGGAACCTTGTTACTATCGAGTAGCCTAAGCAGGGCCACCGAATCACGTGTGGGTGGGAGAAGGGAATCAAGATTAACCTGGGGTTTAATTTGGGGCTTCACGGTTGGACCCAGGGAATCATTTTCACTTTTAGAGCAGGCAAGTAGGCCTAGTAGGGCCAAATTTAGAACCCATGGTTTTGTAAGGCAACAAGGTTTAAATGTAGTACCCAAAGAAAACAAATGGCTAAAAGCGGGTAGCGGAGACATGTATCTGGTTTTTAAAAGCCAGAGATACGATAATAGCAGGGTAGACAAGAAAAATAAGAATACGAAGAGCATTCTTTATTTTTGCATGCTTTTACCTTTGTGGGCACTAAAAAAAACTATGAACAACAACAAGCCGTGAAAAATCTAATTCTTGGATAAGGTGGCAGTGTGTAGGGGATTTGAACCCCTGTTGCCGACGTGAGAGGCCAGCGTCCTAACCACTAGACGAACACACCACTTCAGAAAGAATACATTTTTTTTAGGGGTTTTGAAGAACGGGACTGGCGAAATTTTGCTATCTGGATTATTTTGTTAAGAAAACGAGAAAGACAAGCCCAAAGAATTAAAGCTGGGTTTATAAATTCCTATTTGGTTGAGGTAAAATGAAGCGATTACTTACTGTAGCCCTGCTTTTGTTAGGGACTGCATCTTTATATGCGCAAAACAACTGCGATACAACCTTTTTGGTCACTAGTGGTAAGGTATTCAGTCCTTCTTCACTTTTAAACCAGTGGGTTAGTAGCCGGACAAAGGCCTCAGTGGGTGCGGGATCTTGTGCTGCGGGAATTTTCTCAGCAACAGTTCGCTTTACCCAAATTACAGACTTAGCTTCTGATACTGCCTTCCTCAACGAAGCTATAGAAGTTGCCCCACTCGATACTATGAATAATTTTACCCTTAAGCTAAGGGGTGCAACCGGGGGTCGACTTACCCTAGGAACAACTTCTGCCTCTCAAGTGGCTATTAGGATAAACAGCTCAAAACTCAAAAGAATCACAATCGACAGTATAAATTTTGTAGACCGAGGACAAACACGAACGAACTCACCTCTGGTTCAATTTCAAAGTGCTTTGGGTGGAGAAATATCAGCAACACATTTTAATCTATCGGTTCCGGGTAATGTTGGGTTAGCTATTAGCGCTTCAGAAATCACTGTGAGCAACTCCCTCTTCAGAAGTTTAAATTTTTCTCAAGGTGCCACTAATGTAGTGGGTATCGCTACAACTCCTAATTCAGTGCGCACCGAAATCCGTACAAATATTTTTTACAATACTGGCATACGCTTAGGCGATCACTCTGCGCGGATACTTCTCAATACCTTTGTTGGAAATGTTGGAACAGGTTCTCCTGTAGAATTAACTTCAGATGCCAATAGCACAGCAAACTTGGTTCTTTGGCGAAATTTATTCGCCTTGCGCAGTCCAGCAGCCTTTTCTGTAGCAATCAAATCACCCGTATCCTTTCAGGCACCAGATAGCCTTATACAAAATGTATTTAATACCGAGGCTTTAGTAAGTCCTACCACCCCAATTACCACCTCTGGAAATATTAAAGCTCCTCTCGGTTGGGCGGATTATTCCAATCTTGCCTTTCCCTTAACTGAAATGACACAAATCCAAGATTCCCTAAAGGGAAATACCTTCCGACTTCCAGTTGAGCATACTAAGTTGGGTAACCTTATTGATCCCGATTTGCTTAGTTTTAAAACCAGTTTTGAAGCCAACTCCGAATCCGTGCGCTCCTTATGGCAAAGGGTCAGTTACAATCGCGGCTCCAACCCTCTGAGTTACGGTGAAGGCACCTGGGCAACTGGGGTACGGGTGGGCGCTGTAGGCAATGCCATCACAGCTTTGGGGCAGCCCAGTCCCATCGATACGGTGCAAGTTTCTGTTCTTGCTAGTGATTCAACCAAATTTACCCTCAAAAAGCTAAGCTACCTGCAAAGCTATTACAACACAATTAACACACCCTCGACCCTCTACTTTTTTATGAGTCGTGACTCACTACTCTTAGCGGGCAATGGCACATACCGGCGTGATTCTTCACTTTTTCTCTTGCCTTCTGCCCAAGTAACTTATTTGGGATCCCAAAATGCCAATTCTTTTCAGCCTGATACTATTCCTGTTTCTTTTCGAGATGCGACCGGAAATGTTTTTGTAAAAGTCTTACCCTTCGCCAACAATAAATTTGCACCAGAAATAGGAACATCCATCACCAGACTGGCCAACATCCCTAACTACCCAATGACTGATTTTAAAATCAACGGTCTGACCAGTGGTACTAATTCCTGCCAACTGAGCAATATCACTTTTGAAAAAGGCTCTGAAGACATAGACACTGTGGGTTGGCGTCTTAAATCGGGTGTGCAAATCCTTAAAGAAGGTAAATCTCGTGTAAATACCATTCTACCTACAATAACCGGATTAGAGCCCGGAGTGGCATACACTTTAGAGGCTTGGCCTGTAAGCAAGTATACTGGTTTTACAAATGGAATTATCAAAGATACATCAGGCATTCGGGCTTGTGCTGAATTGGCAAATATTCGCTATGTTAAACTTGAGGACAGTTTTGCTAAATGCCCGGTTAACACTCAACCAGGAACTAAAGAAGCGCCTTTCTGTAAATTTGATAGCCTTGTTATTAAGAAGGGTAGCGGCCCTATCACTGTTATTTTTAGTAAACAAAGTGCCTTGGCTGATAGCCTTTTTGTTTTAGCCAATGGGGATACCTCTCGTCTCACTTTGGTTTCCGAGAATTTTGAAGGTCCAAATAAGGACACTCTTGATTTAAATCAACGGCCACTCTTTCGAAAAATTGTCATTACCCGACCCAATGTCACACTTAAGGGTTTTATAATCGAGAGTTCTGAAAATGCTCCTGGTATTACTCTTGCCGGAAAAGGAGCCATAATTGAGAAAAATCTATTCCGCAAGCAAGTTGCTAGTCAAAAAGTTGCCTCTCATTTCCGCTTTTTAAACCTCTTAACCAAAGATTCAGTATCTATTCAGTCAAATCTGGTTTTTGATGGTGCTCCAGTTTTTGAGTTTAATTCGCCTGGAAGTTTTTCCATCCTCAATAACACCTTTATTGATACAGACTCACTTACAAATTCATTTATCTCTCAAGCACCTGCAGCTGCTGGCATTCTCCTCAACTTTTCCTCCAATTTCCTAACAGGGCTAAGTTCAAGGGCCTATAGAAGGAGTTTGACTTTGCTAACAGGGACAACCTTTTTAGGGGAAAATAATGCCTTGGTGGGTTCTACTTTTTTTACTGGAGCCACAAACACCATTTCACTTGAAATAGGATCAGTCCCTGGTCTACCTATTTCAACCACTCCTAGTATTGCCGGAAACACACTTCGTAAAAATATGGAAGATTTTTTTAAACCCTCCTCCGCTTGCAACAAGCTTTGGTCGGCAGGGTCTCTAAAAAACCGCGCCACCACTGATTTTTTTGGTAGATCTATCCTTGGAAAATCTGAAGTAGGCGCCTTTGAAGCCCCTGATGATTCCCTCAAGCGCTCTTGTTTTGATTGGTCTATTGATGTACCTGCAGCCAACAAGGTTGATGTCAGTGTGAGTTCGCTTCAATTTCCAGATAATCCAACCCTACATCTTCATATGTGGCTGATCCAAGGAACTGATTCCACTTTCAGTAATGCACAAAATCAAAAATTTAGTTACCTGGCATCTTCCCAGCAGACCGAAGGGTTAATAAAAAAAGTTTTTCCTATTAATCTTAATACCAATCTTGGCTTTGTCGATTATACTCTTTGCCTTGATTGGGGCAATGCCAGCAAGCCATTTATTGAACTTGATGGTTCATCCCTTTCAAAATCTTGCAAAAAATTTACAACACCACGAGCCACCCAACATACCGATTGCGCAGATCTAACTACTCAAGCAAGATCTCGCTGTCCCAATGAAGGACGCGATCCCTGGATTGTAGCAAATGGCCTTGATAGCCTCGAATTTGGTGTCCGCTTTTCAACCCCGGTGGTTGGACCTAATATATCCAGACCGCTTGTTGAACCAGTAACTGCCGATGTGATTGCAGTCTTAGGGACCCTAGTACCTCGTACGGGCTTGCCTGTAATTCGGTTGACTAATATCCAGACTCAGGCCTTTAGTTCCATCCAAGCTCCAAAACTGACTCAAAACTGGTCGGTATTTTTTCGGAAAAAAGTCAACTTAGAGGGAGCAACACTGGTTCGAATCGATGCCAACCAAAACATCCTTACCATCGCAACATGGGAAAGCACCGATTCTGCTACCGGAACTCTATTAAAATTCAGTGACAAAGCAAAGGGATCAGCTCAATATGTATTTACCGATCCGACAGGTGTTGGAGTAATTCCTTTGGTAAGTCCAAAAAGTGCAAGTGATAAAATTTCTCCTGTAGCGGCACTTACCCTGCAGACCAAGATAAGTGGACAATTTAAAACTTCAAATCCATTTTTTGCTGTTCTTCCAATACCAGCTGGTGCCCTGCTCGACACCACCGATGTATTTGTAAGCACCGCAAGTGGGCAAAAGTACTATCCCAGTCGGCTCCATATTTACCACAACAGCATGAACACAGCTGATTCCCAATTCAGTTTGGCCACCCTTGAATATTTTTACAAACTCCTTAAAAATAAAACAGCTCAAGTGCCTGCCGGTTTTGGTAAAATCCCATTGCAACTCCCCGGGCGCTTAGATACTGCTATCTCAAAATTGGGGGTTAAATTTGATACCTTACCCCTTTTTGATAAGGGTATCGCCAAAGAGATTGCGCTTCAAGCTGTTCTCGAAAGGGAATACGCAACAATCAATACTAAGCGTAAAATTACTCGATCTATAGAACTTTTAATAGCTACAGTGGACGGAGGTTTGGTTAGCTATACACGCCAAATAATACCCACTGCATTTAAAAACTCAGATCTCACCAACAATTCCTTTACTGAGATCACAAAGGGTGTTGGTGATATAGCCTTTCTTTCCACGCGGCGTTGGAACCTGATCTCTTTTCCCTGGCAAGAAGAAATGGAAGGGTCATCTAAAAACCACAATTTATTGGGTATTCCTGATTCGCTTAAGAGTCGTGAATATTCTGATTCTCGCTTTTTTCTCTATACATGGGAAAATGGTAAATATCAAAAAATATTGGCTGAGAAGCCTCAAGCCCTCAATTATTCAGCAGGTAAAGCTGTATGGGTGGCTAAATACAGTGTGGGCTCAGAAGTATTCCGACCCATTAGCCAAAATGGTAGTAGTTTGGACTTTGCAGATTACAAACTTGCTCTTGATACAGGTTGGAATTATATAGGTCTTCCTTTTAATTTTCCTGTGCGTTGGGTGGATGTTGTAAAAAGCCAAATTCCAACAATCTATGAATACAATAATTCCTGGTCCAAGGGCAGTAGTGAGCAGGCTTGGGTACAAGTAAATGCCTCCGATACACTCAGACCCTGGAAGGGTTATGCGGTTCTTATGCCTAATCGGGTTGCTGGGCAACTGACTTTCCCAGTCCTCGAAGCTTCCCGTAGTATTTCGCCCTTAGCCAAAAGTCAATCTTTTGATAAACAGTCAGTTGAACTTGAACTCATTACACCCACACTTACCACTCGCTTGAGTGCCGGAAAAGGTATCCCTGAAAAATGGGCAGCGCCTCCTGGAATTCCTGGTGTTCCCTTCCAGGCGGGATTTAAAGATTCGAGTGGCTTATTGGCACATTCTATCCGTTCAGCCCAAAATCAAGGCAAAGCAGAGGTTTGGGATCTATACATTCCTCAAAACGAAGTAGTGCAACTCAGAATTAGCAACTCTAGTTTGCCAGATTCCCAACACGCGGCCTTAATCGATCCTTCTAACGGAACAGTTAAATACTTAGCTGCAGAACCTCTTGCTCTAGGTCAGCAAAGTAATTCTGGACTTTACAAGTTGGTTATAGGCTCAGAAGAACAGATTAGCGCTCTTTCATCCTCTGGTCTATATACACTCAATGCCTTTCCTCGAGTATTCAAAAATCAGGTCAAATTAACCTATTCCTTACCCCAAGACTTGTTTCAAGGATCTAACTGGAAGTGGAAGCTAGAAGTCTATGACATGCGTGGCCGTACTGTTTACACTAAAAGCTCAGTACTCCAATCTCCCCAATGGTCTTTTGACTTAATGCGCCAAGATCTCCAGGCTTCAAGTCAGGTTTTGCAAGTTCGCTTAATTTTGACCAATAACCAAGGTCAAAAGTGGGTAGGACAAAATCGTCTAATCAAACTCTAAAAGGGGGCTCACCCCCTTACCAAGAATGAGCCTCGGCTGCAGGAATATTTAAAATTTCTGCCAGGTTTTCGGTCAATAAATCAAGCCCCTCGCGGGTTTGCGAAGATGTATAGAATACTTTTTTTTCCATGCGGGCGGCCTTCGGGCGATTTTCGGGGCTGATTAGGTCACACTTACTAAAAATCAGGATCCTAGGTTTTTGAGCTAATTCGGGGTTATACTTTTTAAGTTCCCCTAAAAGAAGCTTTCTGTTTTTTTTCCAATCGGGATCAGTGGCATCAATAACTAAGGCCACGGCCATACATCTTTCTATATGACGCAAAAATTGATTTCCTAAACCTTTTCCGGTGGCTGCCCCCTCTATAAGACCGGGGATATCGGCAATCACATAGCTAGCGCGTCCCTTAGGTTTGACAACGCCTAAATGGGGTTGCAAAGTGGTAAAAGGGTAATCGGCAATTTTTGGAGTCGCCTGACTGAGACGGCTGATCAATGAACTTTTTCCAGCGTTGGGTAGCCCAACCAGAGCGCAATCTGCCATGAGTTTTAGTTCAAGCCGCACTTTTTTGTAGGTACCGGGTTGTCCTTCTGTAAAGCGGGTAGGAGCCTGATTGGTGGAACTTTTAAAATGTGCATTCCCCTTTCCACCTTGCCCGCCCGGGCAGAGAAGGTAGGGTTCATTGGGTATACATAGGTCGTAAATCAGTTCATCGGTTTGCGCATCATAAATAAGGGTACCTAAGGGTACTTTCAAGACTAAATCTTCACCGCTTCTGCCTGTTTGGTGGTTAACAGAACCTTTATGACCTTCCTCAGCTTTAATGAGGGTGCGCCTTTCTAGATCATACAGGGTATGTAACTGTGAGTTGGGAAGCAAATAGACATGGCCACCTCTTCCACCATCACCACCATCGGGGCCGCCTTTGGGGGCGTGCTTTTCCCGGCGAAAACTTTTTACTCCATCGCCACCCTTACCTGATTTAAATTCGTAAATTCCTTCATCTAGAAACATGATTGCGTAATTCCTCAATATTTATTAAAAGTTTAGTAATTCTATTGTGAAGGGCAGTTCTGCCTATCCCCAGGGCTAAAGCAGTTTCTTGAACACTACCTTTGTTTTGCTTAAGAAAATGTTCTATCCATTCTTTTTCCATTTTCAAAAGGGCTTTTTTTAATTCTGGATAGCTTTGCAAATGCGGCAAAAGACCCAAAGAGGGTAAAAGATAACTTTCCTTGGGCCCAGGTAAGGAAGAGTTGAAATTATTTGTGGGTAAAGACTGCAATTGGGCTGGGAAAGCAGGACTTTCCGCTTTGAATTCAGAGCTTGGGGCCTGGTAGTAAGGGGAGGCAGAAGACAGCTGGGAGGGCGAATGATAGATGTCTGGTGAATTAAGGGCTGGAGGACTTGCCTTCGTTAAGGGAGGTGAAATTATCTTTGAGTGTCTTTTATTAGAGTTCTTAGATTTGTGGATCAAATGGGGATTTGGTTCTTGAAAATAGGGAATAAAATCAGAGGGCAATAAAATGGTGTGAGAGCTTAAAGACAAGGCTCTCTGAATAATGTTTTCTAACTCTCGAATATTCCCAGGAAAGGTATAAGACTGTAAAACCTGGGTGGTATCAGGATGAAGTTTACGGGGCGTTTGTCCATTTTGGTATTTTTGAATAAAATGTTCTGCCAAAAGAGGTATATCTTCAATACGATCTCGTAAGGGAGGAATTTTTAGGGGAATTACATTGAGTCGGTAATAAAGATCTTCTCGGAAGGTGCCTTGGGCAATTGCTTCTAGGAGATTTTTGTTGGTAGCAGCTAAAATACGGACATTTACAATCCTAGTAAAGTTGTCACCCACTCTCCGGACCTCCTTTTCTTGTAAAACCCGCAGGAGTTTCATTTGGAGAGCAGGGCTAATATCACCAATTTCATCTAAAAACAGGGTGCCACCATCGGCAACTTCAAAAAGCCCTTTCCTGTCGGAAGTGGCACCAGAAAAAGCGCCTCGGACATGTCCAAAAAGCTCACTTTCAATGAGACCCTCGGAGATGGCACAACAATTGACACTCACAAATTTTTCAAGATCTTTGGGGTTGCCCCCACAGATGGCGCGTGCCACCAATTCTTTGCCGGTGCCACTTTCGCCCTGGATAAGTACAGGTGCTCGAGAATGGCGCGCCTTTTCAATTAAGTACTGCAGGTCTCTAATGGCCCTGGTTTGTCCTACAATTTTTGTTTTAGCCCATTGGTCTTCAACCAACTTCCCGAGTTCATCTATTTTTTTATGAAGATTTCTTTTTTCTAAGGCTTGTTGCAAAGTGATAGCAAACTGGTCTTTATCAAGGGGTTTTAACAGGTAAGCATCGGCGCCAACTTGTAAAGCGTTTTTAGCCAGGGAAAAGGAGTCATTGCCGGTAAAGATAAAAACGAGAACTTCAGGATAGTTTGCGCGAATGCGTTTTACCAACCCAAAGCCATCCATGCCCGGCATGATTAAATCGGTAACAACCAGATCAAAAGGGGCACTTTCCATCATATCAAGCGCTTCCGACCCGCTTATAGCCTGCTCTACAGAGCTCGCATGGTCCTTTAAAAGACTGGCCAAAACCTTGGTGGAAAGCGGTTCGTCATCGACAATTAGGACGCGTAGGGTAGGTGATTTTTCCAGTGACATGAGCAAGGGTTAATATAATAAGCTCAAGCGAAAGTTATCCAAAAAAGCTTTCTACGGTAGATTTAGTGGGGGTACCCGGCACCTTCCCTAATTTTAATCGGTCACTCTAGGTAGATATACACAACTGGGCTAGACTTGGATAATTTGGAAACTCTGCTTGAGCGAAGCTCAAAAAATTGGTTTTACTGGACTATACTGCCGTGCACTTATTCTCAAAATCAGTATTTATGACCAATAAACTGCGGTTTTTGGAATTTCCGATCCATGTTTAGAACCAGACTCAGCCATTTTAAAAGACTCCCTTAAATTGATAAATGATAGATTTGCTTGCCCAGGCCCTCTTTGATAAACTTATTTTTGATCACTATGAAAAAAGAAAATCCAAAACCTTTAAGTGAATTCGAATCTCTTTTAGCCCTCTTGGCGGCTGAAAAAATAGAGTGTTTCGCAATGTTTCGTACATGCCTCAAGGGTAATTCAGACACTATTGAAAAGGGGCATTTTGCGCATGATTTTCTAGATCTTTTGGGTTTTAAATTACGCGAATCGCGTTGTAAGCTTGATAAGAGCCTGTTAGCAAGCGAATTGTTTGATCTCTTATCTTTTGCCATGAAAAAAGTCGATTTTAACCCTAAATTCATTGCTTCAGTAGGCAAAACACTTGTTACCTTCCACCGGAACCATAAAGACCTAGATCAGGCGATTGTATGCCTTGAGTTTCTTATTTTCCATGGCATCTCTGATGCAGATGGCGAGGAATTCCATATTCAACTGGACGAATTGTACCGCTTGCGGCGTAAGAAAAGCGAAAAAAACGGCAATTGACAGCAGTCTACATTTATAGAGGCACAGTTTTCTAGTTCGATAAAGTGGGCTTTGGCTTGTTTCCCTTAGATGTATAGAAATTAGTGTGTCTATACATCTATCTGTTCTAAGATTTTTTTAGTCGTGTTGAGGGACTTTGTTGTGTTTTTTGAATAAAAACAAATGTATGTCTATATAAGGCTTGCTGAACAAGGGAAATTCTCTAGGGTTATGCGGGTAAAACGCATATTTCCCTTGTAGCAAGTGCAAGGGTTTACCCCTGTAAACAACGGGATATCTATCAAAACCCTTGGACTTGTGGTCAGCCAAACTAGCGGGGGGATGGTATTTGCGAGTGAAGCGTTATGTGCCTGATCGTTAGTGAAGGCACTAGCGAGTGCGATTGGCATGAACTATTGGAT
>Ga0116204_1000398_pt1 | contig 24696 bp, 20 predicted proteins | sample LakKivwa52mmetaG_FD_94481 | JGI IMG/M metagenome (GOLD analysis project Ga0116204, IMG submission 94481) | Anoxic lake water microbial communities from Lake Kivu, Rwanda to study Microbial Dark Matter (Phase II) - Lake Kivu water 52m metaG | ecosystem: Environmental > Aquatic > Freshwater > Lake... | reverse complement strand
TATGGCTAGATTGCATTTGCCGCCTTTCTTTTTGGTTGTTTGAGTCGGGAAACCCAAATCTACCAAATCGGATGGTCGGCACTTAAATTTCAAATATTATTCAAATTGTTTTGGACAGTAGTGGTGGTATATATAAACTTGAAAACGAGCTTCTATGCATTCTGGATACTAACGAAATACTCATTACTCATCCTGATAGCTCAAAATAGTTCCCATGCGTGTACTCATAACAGATGATTCCTCACTTTACCGAAAGGTTCTGGCAGACTGTGTTAAACAGACCAGAGAGCTAGAGTTAGTAGGGCAAGCAAGTGATGGAAATGAAACCTTGCGTTTGTGCAGAGACCTCAAACCCGACCTGGTGACTCTTGATTTAGAAATGCCTGGGCTCAGTGGCTTACAAACACTCAACCAGCTTTCCAAGGAGTTTCCACAAATTCCGGTTATCATGGTAAGCGCACACACTAAGCGTGGTGCAACTGATACCATTGCCTGCCTGGAAGCAGGAGCCTTTGGTTTTATTACAAAACCCGAAGGTACTTCGCCCCAAGAAAATATTGAGTTTATCAGCACCCAACTTCGTTTACTGAGTAGTAGTATACGCCTTTCACGCACATCCAAAGCACCCAACCCCCAAAGTGCAGTAAAGCCCCCACTGATAACGGTGGCCCAGACGAGCACAGATACAAGCGCTGTACCTCCCTATAAAGGTGCAAAAGTTCTGGTCATCGGTGTGTCCACTGGGGGTCCCAAGGCCTTGGGAGAATTATTACCTACTTTGCCCGCCCAATTTCCCTTGCCCATCCTTATTTGCCAACATATGCCTCCCCTTTTTACAGCTTCCCTTGCGCAATCACTTGGCAAAAAATGCAAATTGCCGGTACTCGAAGCTGAGCACAAACAAATTGTAAAAAATAGCCATATATATATAGCCCCTGGAGGCCGTCAAATGGGTGTCCAAACATCCCTGGTTGCCGGGTCCTTTGAAATTGTCTTAACAGATGATCCTCCCGAAAACCATTGTCGCCCTTCAGTTGATTATCTGTTTCGCTCAACAGCGCAAGCCTACGGCGGATCAGTTCTCGCTGTTATCCTAACAGGAATGGGTAATGATGGTACCTTGGGTCTAAAACGCTTAAAACGAGGGGGAGCGCGTGTTCTCGCACAAGATGAGGCTAGTTGCGTTGTTTTTGGAATGCCTAAAGAAGCTATAAACGCAGGGGTCGTTGATCACATTTTTCCTCTCACCCGAATGGGCGAAGAAATTCTTAAACACATCCACATGTAAAGGAGGGGCTATGGCCCAGAAACAAGTTACAGAAGAAGCCCAGATCACCGTGGACGCGGGTCCAGGGCAAATTTCACTCAATACCCTGAGCTATTTAGCGAAGGTCTTACAAAATATTTCTAAAGGGGACTTTGCCAGTCCACTGGATACATCGCAATTGGGTGAAGCCACAGAGGTTATTCCTGCCCTTAAAGATTTACAAGAGAATCTAGCTAAACTCGCCTCGGATATTCTGCAGAATGCGAAAAGTTTTACCTACTCCAGCAAGGAACTGAATAACACCAGTAAGACCATGTTGGAAAACGCAGCAACTGTAAACTCCTCTATAGTAAATGTTGCCAATCTGACTCAGGAAATGAGCGCAAACATGAATAATGTATCCGCTGCGACTGAGGAGCTTTCTGTCAATATGAAAGCTATAACCCATAATTCGGATCGTTCCCGTGAGAATGTGACACAGATAGCCAACGCCACCAGCGAACTGACCTCTGCCTCTCAGGAAATTGCCAAAAACACAGAGAAGGCCCGGGAAGTCTCTAATAGAGCTGTTCAAAAGGTAGCAGAAGCCAATCAGCGGGTATCTGACCTTGAACGGGCCGCTGCCGAAATCAATGATGTAACTTCAACAATTTCGGAAATTTCAGATCAAACTAAACTTCTAGCTTTGAATGCGACTATCGAAGCAGCTCGCGCCGGAGAAGCTGGCCGGGGTTTTGCAGTGGTTGCCAGTGAAGTCAAGGATTTAGCCAGCCAGACTAACCTGGCTACTAAAAATATTCAAGGGAAAATATCTGTTATCCAAACTGCAACAAAGACCACAATTGAAGTTATCGATACCATCAGTAAGGTGATGGAAGATGTAAATCAGATTGTTGAGGCTATAGCTGCAGCTGCCGAGGAGCAATCGGCGACTACCCAGAATGTAGCCAAAAACATACATGACACGACCGAACTGATCAAGGACATGACAGGCAGTGTATCCGAAGGATCCTTAGCTGTGCAGGATATCAATAAAAATATTATTGACGCAGCGAACCTTGCTCGTGATGTTGCTTCCGCCATCGATAAGGTCAAGCAGGATACACAAATCATCAAGGAATCAGCAACAGTGGTCTATGCCTATGCTATGGAATCATCATCTGTATCTGACGACCTCAATAAGCGCATCAATATGTTGTCTATTCCTCCCAAGATGCTCTCTGCCATTACCGATACGGAGCCGGTTTTATTCAAATTCTCCGAGGCCTATACAGTCAAGATCCAAAGCGTGGATGATCAGCATGAGGTGATCTTCAACTATATAAATTCTATACATAATTCCATCAAGAATCGCGGCAGCCGTGAAGAAATTCGTAAAACACTCAACGATCTTGCCCAATTTACCATCAAACATTTCGCCCACGAAGAAGATATGATGACCACCCACAACTACCCTGAATATACGGAGCATAAGCGTATACATACCAGCCTTTTGGTTAAGGTCAAAGAAATCGTAGACAAAATGAATGCTGGTGAGGAAGTAGATCTGATCTCAGTTATGATTTTCCTGAAAGATTGGCTCCAAGTACATATACTCAAGATAGATCGTAAATATATGCCTTTCCTCAATGAACGGGGCATTCACTAAACACCACTTGACTGAAGTGAATCGTGGAAAAACCAGAATTGACGGCGGGCGAGTTTGCCCTTTTCCAGACTTATGTCAGGGAAACAACCACCATAGACCTGGATGCAAGTAAAAGGTACCTGATCGAAACCCGAATAGGGCCTTTGCTTGCCAAACATAATTGTGCCTCCTACGCAGCATTTTACCGTCTCTGCAAAGACGACAAGTCTCTTACCATGCAAGGCATTTTAACAGATGCTATTACAACCAATGAGACCTATTTCTTCCGGGATCAAAAGCCTTTTGACCTGATGAGGCATAAACTGCTGCCCGATCTTCTGGGTACAGATACACATAGGCCTATAGATATCCTGAGCGCCGCCTGCAGTTCTGGACAGGAGGCCTACTCTCTGGCCATTATTTTTAAAGAGCTTCTTTTTGATCTTACACATTCTGCAGTCAAGATAACTGGAATTGACATTTCTGATTCTGTAGTCAGTATAGCCAGCAAAGGTGAATATTCGACTTTTGAAGTAGGACGCGGTTTGAGTCCAGGTCAATTAACTCGTTATTTTTCCCAAAACGCTGGTCGCTTTAAGATTAAAGATGAACTCCGCTCCATTTGTACTTTTAAAAAAGCGAATTTATTCATAGATCATAAACAATTAGGAAAGTATCATGGCATTTTTTGTAGGAATGTTGCCATTTACTTTAATGATGATATGAAGAGGCAACTCTTCAACACCCTGGCTGACCATCTACTGCCAGGTGGTTTTCTGATTATCGGCTCGACCGAATCACTTTTGGGTATTACTGACCGGTTTAAGCGCATGGAATTTCATGGAACCACTTACTATATGTAATGATGACCCATGAGCAAGAATCTATCACCCTCCGTTGATGAACAGGATACACTCAAACAACCCCGGATTTTAGTTGTTGAAGATGATCCTGTTAACCAAAAAATCCTCACGCGTATACTTAAAAATGAGGGTTATTGCGTTATCCAAGCTACCACGGGTGCTACTGCCCTAGAATTATTACAAGTTCAAGATATTACAAGGAAAATTGACCTTGTCCTGTTAGACATCATTTTACCTGATTACTCGGGATTTCAAATCCTTGAAGTCATTAGGCGTCAGGCTTCCACAAAATTACTCCCTGTTATTTTTGCCACCGCAATGGATGATAGGGACAGTAAAGTGAAGGGTTTTGCCCTAGGCGCCATGGACTATATATCTAAACCTTATGAACCCTTGGAAATTTTGGCACGCGTCCGTATCCATATACAATTAAGAAAATCAATGATTGAATTAGAAGAACTGCAAGCCTTGACCCTAAAGCAGATTTATGAGGCGCAAAGAGCGCTACTTTTACAACCTAGCGATATGCCCCAGGGGCACTTTAGGGTACATTACCAGAGCCTTCATGCGGCCGGGGGAGACTTTTACGAAGTAGTGCCTTTCGATGCCTACCGCACTGGATACTTTATCGGAGATTTAGCTGGCCATAATGTAGAAATTGGCTTTCTCACAGCATCTATTAAGGCACTCCTAAAACAAAATTGCATACATATTGATAATCCTTTACAGAGCATGCGGGTAATGAACAACACCCTGGTCAAACTATTCAAACCGGGTCAATATCTATCAGCATCTTATGTAGTGGTAGACCGATTAACCGGACAAATCACATACATCAATATGGGTCACCTGCCACTTATATATTTGCCACGGTCTGGAACCGCCAAGTATATAGAAGCAGAAGGTGATTTATTGGGAGCATTTAAACAAGCACATTTTGGTTTAGTACAATTTACCGCCGAGCCAGGCGACCAACTGGTTTTATATACGGATGGCCTGATTGAGGAAGCAGAACATTCTATCTGGACAAGCTCTTTAAATGGTCTACTCGAATCAGTCAGTCAAATTTCCGATAGCGGCTTTAATCACTTTCCACAGAGAATTTATAATTTGTTTTTTGATGACAACCATGTTCCCCAGGATGATATTTTAGTTTTTTCCACGATCTTCCGACCTTCTGTTGACTATACACAATGGGGAACTGAATCCAAACTCAACCTCTACCTAACTACTACAGAGGCACATGTGACCAAAGCTGTACAGAGTCTGGAATGCTTTATTGTCCATAAATGCCTTTCGGTTGACCCGTATGGCTTAAGCGTCTGTTTACATGAAACCCTTGGAAATGCTAGGCGCCATGGCAATCATGCAGACCCAAACTTATATATCTATGCTAGTGCAGAAATCACCTCTACCGAGCTGGTTATAATCATTCATGACGAGGGTGAGGGATTTAATTATTTACAAAATCCCTATGCCTGTTTAGCTTCTCAGTTTATTGAATCGGGAGATCTTCCCCCACCTCCAGATGAAAATGCAACAAGTGGAAGAGGCTTTTACCTGATGCGGGCTTATGGTTTTATTCCTCATTTCAATCTCCAGGGCAACCAGCTCACCCTTACCTATACCTTTCCCCCAAATGATTAGGTACACCCAGAAAAGGGATTTTACGGTTTATTTTAGCAAGCACTAAGGCTAATGGCTATATATTGGAGGAAGGATATCCCAACTTTTACCTTTTAAATCTTCCTGAGTCACAAGAGGTGTTTGCGCACCAAGGCCGTGTAACTTCAACAGTATTTGTATAGTTGATACGAATTGTTAAATTGAAAGTTCTCTGGCAAAGGTTGACCTTATGAAGATTCCCTTTAGATGTTTATTTCTTTTTTTTCTTATAGCGCATAATCATTCTTTCACCCAAGCACCTGCATCTTCCAAAGCCTTACCCTTTTCCCTTTTTTACCCTAGCAACCCCAAACATTTTCCTGCCAGACTTAAAATATTGACAGATTTGGTGTGTGAAGCTCGTATTGATAGGGCTGAATTTGGTTTTCAAAAGGGCCCTTATATAGCTCTCGGCCAAGAGTTCCACTTTTTAGGTTTTCGAGCTCAGGGGGGGGCAGAGTTTCTTAAGCCACCTCACCTCAGTGGTTTATCGCCCTCTCGTGCCTTGTATAGGATACAAGGAATGGCTGCATACTCCCTGCAAACCAAGGGTGCCCTGCTGGCGGGTGTGGGTATGAGCCATGAGTCTGCGGGCGCTTCGCAGGGATTAAAAAGTGACCCCAAAAATTCAAAAACTTTTCTCTATGATGAGGAGCACCGCCAAAGTCAGTACAACGATTTTTTTTCCGAATTTCATCTACCCCTTCCCGCTTATAAAGCCCACCTTATCTTATTTAGCAGGCAACGCCGCTTGTTTTTGAGTAAAAATACTCCTGAAATAATTGAATCAAAATTTTCCTCAGGATGGCGCTTTGAGGGAGGCATAGATGCCCATTTATCTAGCTCGGGAGCACTTACCTGGAAATTAGGTCTTCTTTACGACCGCACTTTAAAAGGTCGAGACAAACTGAACACGCAAAAGGTGAACCTTGATTCTAGCGAAGGCCATATTCCTGGAAAATTTCCCATTATAGCCCCAACTCAACTTTGGATTGCCACTTTGGAGGGGGCCTGGAATTTTAACTCCTATCTATTAGGGGCTGTATTCCGTTTTCAGTCTGGGCACCCCTTTGGGTTTATCGATAGCCGTCTAGAGGAGCAAAAGTGGTTAAGCGGTTTGTTTTTAAAATTCTGATTAAAACCGAAGGCTAAACATTGTTAAATGTTGTTTAAACTAGAGTTAAAGGGTCAACCCTAATCTAGATAGCACTTTTAGGGCTTGCTTATAACACTTCGGCTTCGAGTTTATTAATTTTAAAAAATGCTGGGTACGAGTTTATCACCCCAATTTATCTTTTCGGGTGTTATTGAGTGGCTCATCCTATAATTTAAGATCTAGCACAGGACCCCATGAACGAAGTAGCACAAAGTCAAAATTTTATCCAAGATCTCATTGACGAACATTTGGCCCAGGGCCGGTTCAATGAGGTTGTCACCCGTTTTCCTCCTGAACCCAACGGCTATCTGCACATTGGCCACGCCAAATCAATATGCCTTAATTTTGGATTGGCACAAAAATATCAAGGCCGCTGTCATCTGCGCATGGATGATACCAATCCCGCCAAAGAAGAAGTTGAATACATACATTCCATTGAACATGATGTGCGCTGGTTAGGTTTTAGCTGGGGTAAGCATTACTACTATGCTTCTGACTATTTTAACAAGATTTACGAGTACGCTGAAGAACTCATTCAAAAAGGCCTCGCCTATGTATGTGATCTCACACCCGAGGAACAGCGCCTTTACAGGGGTACCCTCACAGAACCGGGCAAACCCAGCCCGTACCGTAACCGAAGCATCTCCGAAAATCTTGAACTTTTTAACAAAATGCGCAAGGGAGACTTTCCCGATGGAGCCTGTGTTTTGCGGGCCAAAATCGATATGGCCTCTGGCAACATAAATATGCGTGATCCCATTTTATACCGCATTAAACATATATCACACCACCGCACCGGAACCACCTGGTGTATTTATCCCATGTACGATTTTGCCCACTGTGTTTCCGATGCCCTTGAGGGGATAACCCATTCTATCTGTACTCTAGAATTTGAAGACCACCGCCCTTTGTACGATTGGCTTCTCAACCACATCAGTATAGATTGCCATCCACAACAAATTGAATTCGCCCGCCTTAACCTGACCTATACAGTCATGAGCAAGAGGCTCCTCCTGGATCTTGTAGTCAAGGGAAAGGTTGATGGTTGGGATGACCCCCGTATGCCTACTCTATCCGGGTTACGCCGGCGTGGCTATACTCCCGCGGCAATCCGCAACTTCGCAGAGCGCATTGGTGTGGCCAAACGGGATAGTGTGGTCGATTTAGCTCTCCTGGAACACTGTGTGCGTGAAGACCTCAATTCATGGACACCGCGCAGAATGGCTGTTCTTAAACCTTTGAAAATAATTATCAGCAATTACCCTGATCAAACCTGTGAGCAACTTGAGGCCATCAATAATCCTGAAAACCCAGCAGCAGGCTCCCGCCAAATACCCTTTGGCCGTGAAATATATATAGAACAAGAAGATTTCATGGAAGTTCCCCCCAAAAACTATTACCGTCTCGCGCCCGGGCAAGAAGTACGCCTGCGCTATGCTTATTTTATCCAATGCCAGGAAATTATTAAAGACCCAACAACCGGAGAAATCGACCATCTTATTTGTACTTATGATCCCCAAACTAAAGGGGGAAATGCCCCAGATGGCCGAAAAGTAAAAGGCACGCTCCATTGGGTTTCCGCCAAAGAAAGCCCATGCGCTAAGGTCAGGCTATACAACAACCTTCTCACTCTTACCCAGCTCTCTGAAATGGAAGAAGGCAAAACTTATCTCGATTACCTCGACTCACAATCACTTGTTGAAATCACTAACGCATATATAGAGCCTGATCTGGCAAAATCTCAACCTGGTGAAACCTTTCAGTTTGAACGCCTAGGTTACTTTACAGCTGATAGCAAACTGCATAATAATCAAAATCTAGTTTTCAACCGAACTGTAACTCTAAAAGATACTTGGGCCAAAATTCAAAAACGGTCTTAGGCACCCTAGTTCTTAGGCTTTAGATTCATCCTTCTGGTCACTTTACTATTTCTCAACCTCTCCCCCATGCCACAAGTAGGGGGGCATTTTTGCTTACTTTGGTTAAACGATAGAATACCCTTGCCTTGACAGAATAAAATTTGCCCCATAGAATTTGATTATTGGAAGAAGTTTTCCAAGGCGAGTTCACTTAAAAAAGGGGTCAGAAATGAAAACGCGTATCGGCCTTTTTATAATTACAAGCCTTATCCTGAATAGTTGCCTGCTCTTCGATAGCAATCCCGAGACCTCGCAAGACAGGGCCACACCACGAGGCCTGTATTTGCAGGGTGAACCTTTGCCCCATGAAAACAGTTGTGCAGTCTTACCCAGCGGAATCACTGGTTGGTGGACAGGCAATGGTAGTTATACTGACACCTTAAACGCCCAAAGAGTTGGGATACCTTATGGTGAAGCTAGTTTTGCTGAAGCTTATACCGGACAAGGCTTCAATTTTGATGGCATGGGCGATAGAATTGTTCTTTCTGGCACAGAAAATCTCAACCCCACACAGGAGTTCACCATTGAAACTTGGCTGTTTTTACGCCAACCCATTTCTTATGCTGGTGTTGTAACCAAGGGTAATCTCAGTACATTTGAAGAAAGTTATGGACTTTTCATCTATGGATCTAGTGGAAAGCTCAGTTTTATAGTAAACGGTTATGGAAATTCCATTGGTCGCACTATTTTAGTTGGCCCCACCGTACCGCTCAACACCTGGGTTCATGCTGTCGCAACTTTTTCTGGCACTACCATGAAAATATATATGGATGGGTATCTACGGATTACTAAAGAACATTTGATGGGTATTGCCCCTTCTTTGCAGCCTATACAAATTGGAATGTATGAGAAATCTAGCGATCCTGCAAGTACTAGCGGATTTAACGGACTTATTGACGAAGTGGGAATTTATAACCGTGCATTATCAGACCAAGAAGTATTCGATCTTTACAACGCCGGTAAACTGGGTAAATGTTATCCCCAGCCTATTGTTACCCCACCTAGTGATTCACAACCCACTCCTGTTACTCCTCCCATTGACTCGCAGACTACTCCCGTCATACCTCCCACTGACTCGCAGACTACTCCCGTCACACCTCCCACTGACTCGCAGACTACTCCCGTCATACCTCCCACTGACTCGCAGACTACTCCCGTCACACCTCCCATTGACTCGCAGGCTACTCCCGTCATACCTCCCACTGACTCGCAGACTACTCCCGTCACACCTCCCATTGACTCGCAGGCTACTCCTGTCCTTCCACCTCTTGATACCCTTCGGGATTGCGCAAAAATACAAGCCCTTGTGCAAGCCTGCCTAGACAGCAATTCACTCACACCCTGCCTCTTATTGAGAAGGGGGATTAAAAAAGATACTGCCTGGGAGCAACGAGAACAGCGCAGACTTTTAATACGCAAGATGTATGATACACGCAAACAAGTCAAACAATGTATAGACCAGGAAAAACCACAAAAGATTTTAAAAGAGCTTTTAAAGGAGGCCAGAAGACAACAACCACAAGAAAAGAAAAGTGTGGTTCGCCCAGCAAAAAAGAGGTAATAACCTATTACCCAAAATTAAAGTCGAAACAATCACAAGGATCTGCCTAACCACTCTAATTGTTGTAGCAGTTCCTAATTTATGGATAAAAAAAGAGGGTCTGCTGCTAAAACTCAAGTTATTCAGCAGACCCTACTTAAACAAGTTATTTCCAAAGCAAAACAGTTTGAGGGGCTCCAGTTGGGTTGTATTTATTCGAGGTCTTTGGTGTCTAGCATGGTGTCATAAAACTTTAAAAAGTTTTCTTTCTCTCCACCATCCATCCATTTGAGTGAATTGCGAGGATGCTGGTTATAGGCACCCGATAACATGTAAGGTATATGATATCCCCAGGTTACTTCTTTTTGCATGGGTATTAAATATTCTTGAATGACTTTAATGAGAGGTCGGAGCTGGTATTTTGGATTCTTGAGAAATGAAAGTAAAATTTCGGTATGACAGTTGCCCGCACCCCTCCCTAAACCTAGCAAGGTAGAATCGAGCATGTTGGATCCTTGAATAATTGCTTCTACTGTATTTGCAAAGGCAAGTTGCAGATTATTGTGCCCATGAAATCCGATAGTTTTTCCAGGCAAGGCTTCTGTGTATTTATGCATAAGGGATTGTATCTGCTCACTATACATACTTCCAAAACTGTCAACCAGATAAAACACTGGCACCTTGCTACGGGCGATGTCTGAAAGGGCTTCATCTAAATCACGCTCCATCACAGTTGAAACCGCCATTAAATTGATTGTGGTTTCATATCCTTTATCCATGCAATGTTCAGCAAGAGCAATAGCCTTGTCTACCTGATGCACATAGCAGGCAACTCGAATCATATCCAACAAACTTTCACTTTTGGGTGGAATATCATTAGGATCAATTCTGCCTATGTCAGCCATGGCGGAAAGTTTTAGATCAGTTTTATTTTCACCTACAATCCTGCGCAGGTCACGGTCATCACAAAAACGCCAGGGTCCATTGGTTTCCCGAGAAAAGGCACTTTCACTACTCCGGTATCCGATCTCCATGTAATCAATGCCGGCAGCAACACATGCGGAATAGACGGACTTCACAAATTCATCGGAAAATTGCCATTGGTTCATAAGGCCACCATCACGAATGGTGCAATCCATTACTTTTATCTCTTTGCGATACATCTTTTCTCCTTTGAACCCGAAAGATATAATCCAAACGGGCCCTTGTTAAGACTTATACCTGGAGTCAGTTTTACAAAAAATACACCTTCCTCCGCCCCTTTTGGGTAAGCTTTGCAGGCTCGGATAAAAACCCAATTTATTCCTCTTTAATCCAAACTCGAATAAGTAGTGATTGCTGAACAAGGAAAATCCCCAATATTCATAGGGGTGAGATTAAACTTTCCCTTGTACCCAGTCCAAGGTTTTTTCTTCAAAAAAACAAGATGATTAATAAAACTTTGGACTTGTGTTCAGCCACACTTGCGGGGGGACGGTATTTGCGAGTGAAACGAAATGTGTCTGAAGGTAAGTGAAGGCACTCGTAAACGAGCAAATAGGAGGGGGGACACAGTACCCCCTCCTCCATCTTATAAAGAATTAGGGTCAGCTGCTAAAATTGGAATGATTCAGCAGACCCTAAGAGCAGACTGATAAAAAAAATTCAAATGACTTTTAGGAAGCATCCTAAAAGTTAGAACTAAAGAATAAAAGAAAAGAAGTAGGGGCTAGGCCCTGTTTATATGCGGGATTGCCGCAAAGAGAATCGACGGCCCAGGCCGGGTTTTGCCTTTTTGCGGACCTCTTCGAAAACCTGTAGAGTTTGGTTGGATTCAACATTCTCCACAAAACGCATAGCAAGCTCAGGTTGTGGAAAAATTTGGTATAGAGAATAATCGAACTGGGCATTGGGACGCGAAAAAAGACCCCATTTATCTGGGCCAGCTTTCATGATAAGCCACTCGCTTTTACCTGAAAAGTAATGGGTGCCTTCAGATGAACTGTTCCACATATCCCTAATTTAACAATTTCTACAAAGATTGCCCGCCGCAGACAGAGTTTTTTTTTCGAACGCACTCTAGTATCTATATATGGGTTGGTGTTTAATGGAGGTAAAGATCTGAACAGTATTTACCACAGGCTCTAGAAAAAGCGACTCACAATTGGGCCTATAAAACAACCCATTCTTTAGGATATTTAGTTTTTTAAAGTCCCCTAGCTCGTTTTTTAGTGAAGGGGTTAAAATGATTTTATATGCCTTTTTCAAAGCTGTTGTTTTTTAGGCTCGGTTTATACGAGATTCCCAAAACGCTTCCTCTTAAGTCCTTAGCCCTGTCTTCTGAAAGTCTGTTTAGGAATTTTGCAAAACGGGCCATTTTACCTTGTAATACCGCCCCTAATTAGGGATTGCTGAACAAGGGAAATCTCCAATATTCATAGGGGAAAGATTGGACTTTCCCTTGTAACAAGACCAATTTTTTCCTTCAAAACAACCGGATGATTAAAAAACTTTGGAGTTGTGGTCTGCTGCTAAAATTCAAATTATTCAGCAGATCCTAATTAGGATGAACCCACCCTTTTGCTTCTCTACCTTTTATAAAATAAAGAGAAAGATAGGGTTTATGAGAAACACTACTGAACAAACGGTGCCAACCCTCTTGTACACCAGCATTATAAGTGGTCTCTTGGACACGGGCGCCCAGTGAGTCATACCAACTCCAGACACCCTGACGCAATCCTCTTGCGTAACTGCCTTTTTGACGCAGGCCCTTTATAGAATTTACTGGGGGCAAGTTTGTTGTGTACTTTTCCCACAAGGCCTTCCCTCCTGATTCTCGACCCCAAACTAAAAACGCCACTTCTTGGGGATGCTTCGCCAACTTAACCTTATTCTTTATCTTTCCTGCACTATTTTCCCAAAGCGGGTATTGAGTGTCTAAGAGCTTGTGCTCATAAAAAGCACGGTGCTCTTGCAGGGTATCTCTTTGATATCTTTGCAGTCTTTGTATATACCCCTCCCCATTCCATACTACTGACCAACCTTCTCGAAACCCATCCTTAAAAAAATCAACAGAAATCAATTTCTCAGTTGTATCCCATGTGAATAGTAGACCCTTTCCATCTTGTATATATCCAGTTTTTTGAATAATTCCATTTTTATATCTATATATCTGCATACCTTCAGGGCGCCCCCTGGTGTATATTATATGTTTTTTAAGTTGTGAATTTGGCCAATATTCTTTCCAATCTCCTGTTTTTTTTCCACCTTTGTATAATCCTCTTTCTTTTATTTTCCCCTCCCTGTAAAAAGATTGATAGAGCCCGTCTTTTACACCACCTTTACAAATGTATTTCAACACAAGGGTATCAGTATCTTTGTCCCAAGACTCAAAGGCACCAGCTTTAGAGGTGGTCCAACAAGTACTTCGGATTTGCAATCCACCAGACTCATCGTATACATATAAAGTGTCAACTGGCCAACCCTTCTGATATTTTCCTTTTTTCCACCTGACACCATTTTTATACAGAAATTCAAATGACCCTTCCTTTATTCCGGCCTGGTAAGTGGTGCGACTAAGGACTTGTTTAGTATTGGGATAGAACTCAGTCCACAACCCTGTTTTTTTTCCGTTTTTAAACTTTCCTTTCATTTTTACAAAACCCTTGGTGGTGAAATAGATGGCCGTACCCTGAGGAATTCCCTTATGTGCTTCTATCCTGCTTTGCAAAATCCCTGGAGGGTTATAATTCAAAATCTCTTCAGTCCAATAAACTTGCCATCCCAAAAAATTCAAAAAATTTTTTTCTTTAAGAGGCATTTCATTCTGGCCTTTTTCAATAACTTGTGTTACCTTGGAACAAGCCAGAATACCCAACAAACTTGCCATGCCAACCCAAAGGTAACCCATTGACATGAGACCTCTTATACTTACAAAGCAGAACTTTTTAAAAGGCATATTTAAGTGCTTTCTTGCCCTAAGTATTATTTTCTGTTTTGCATGCAGTAATAAAGTGGCTACTCAGCAAGGCAAGGGAGCTCCCCCAAGATGGAGTCTTAACCCCAATACCATTGGCCTTAATTCTCCCAGCGAAATTGTAATTCGGGGCGAAAATCTTTTTGCGTGTGAACTGATAACTGGCTCCTCTGTAAAAATTGTTAAAAAAGAAGTTGTTCCCAATGGCACTGCCATGAAAGTAGTGTTTTTGGTCAATGAATTGGGCCCCTATGAAGCCATAGATGTACCTGGCCAAAGGTTGATCCAGGTTCGCCTGGGCAAAGAAATCATTGATCTTGATCTCTATGTTGTCGGTGAAAAAAAAGAAGGTGGCGTTGATTCTTATCCCGTGCGCAAGGGTTCCGATTTTGAGCAATAAACCTTTTAAGTCGGTAATTTTATCCATGCCGATCTTGCCTTTTCCACCGCCATTTGCACTTTCTCCAAGTTTTTAACTCCTGGACTATCCTCAACTCCACTATTCAAATCGACTCCCTGGGGAGCAGCCTCTAGGATAGCTTGTTCCACATTATCAGGATTCAATCCTCCAGCTAAAAATATAGGGCGCGTAGAGTTGATTTTTTTTAATTCAGCCCAATTAAATATTTTTCCTAAACCACCTGAACTCATCCCGACCTGGGTGTCATAGAGATAGTAACTCGCATGGGGATGCACCTGCCTTTGTGGTATACCTTCTGGACTCATGCCTATAACCTGGAAATAAGGCAAACCGCTTTGGTCCATAAAATCTGGGCTTTCAGCACCGTGGAATTGCCAGTAGTCAATCTTTGCGCTAGAAGCCCACAAGTGCAAGTCACTCAAAGAGGGATTTTTTACAACACCTACGGTTTTTGCATTCTTGAGATTGTTTCGGACCTCTGCCACCTTTTCGGGTTTTACGGCACGGGGCGAGCCAGGTACAAAGATAAATCCAATAAAATCCACACCCAGCTGATCCAAATACAAAACCTGGTCCATTTGTGTCATGCCACAAACCTTTATAAGCCCAGATCCAGATCGAGGTTTGAGATTGCCATACTGATTCAATTTTTACCCCCTACAGAAGGATTACTGAGCAACTTTTGCTGATGAAGATATTTGTATTCCAAAGGATGATACGGGAAAAAAGCTGAATCCCTTCTCTATTTTTGGCTTGCTTAGGACTATATCGACAAATAAAAAGAATCTGATTCATTTTTGCTTGCCCCGAAATATTACTGAATCGGGGTGAATCAGCTTTTCTCTTCTACCTGAGGGTCAATTTAAAACTATCCTCCCCAACCCAATAGCAAAAAAACAACTAATAACATGTCGTCATTTTTTAAACTCCCTATATTTAAAAAAATACTATTTTCCTAACTTGTCCATTCGTGGCTCTTATTCACATTTATAAGAATTAACTGCTGGAGGTTCATAAATGTCCAACCCTAATAAAACTGCAACTTTGCGGAATGTGTCCTTGGCCTATCCAGCAGGTAATACCGCCGTAGATAAAATATCCTTTACTTTATTCGATTCCGAAATAGTTGGATTAATCGGGGCCAACGGTTCAGGCAAAACTACCCTCTTAAAGCTCATTAGTGGCTATATGCCCCTTACTGGTGGATATATCGAGCTTGATATGAAACCCATTGAAGATTACGATGAAAAAAAACTCAATGAATTTGTCACTCTCGTTGAGCAAAACCCCGAAGGCCAGTTAACTGGCCCCACAATTGAAGATGAACTTGCCCGCAACTGCCGCATGATGGGTCTAAAAGGCAATGAAATTCGTAATAAAGTCACTGAGGTTCTTAAAGAACTCAATATGGAACCGGCCCGCGAGTGGTTTTTAGATGAGATCAGCAGTGGCGAACGGCGCCGTATAGCCTTAGGCGTGGCTTTACTTTCCCGTCCCAAGTTACTTCTTCTAGATGAGCCCCTCTCTGATCTTGACGATAATGGTGTGCGTGCTACCCTCGAATTTATCCGTAGCTATGCAAAAACAGGTTGTACTATTCTCGTATCAAGCCACAAAATGGACGACCTTATTAAAATAACCGACCGGCTCGCTGTGCTTGAACAAGGCGCGCTTGTTCAAATTGGGCCTACCGATACCATTTTGCGCAACAGCACTCTTATGAAGCAATCAGGTGTTATTATGCCCTCTATACCTGGCCTTTGTATTGAGCTAGAAAATTCTGGCCTTATCCCTAAAATGGAAAAGATACCCACAACTCTTGAAGATGCAAAAGAGCTCATCCGCCAGGCCATTAAGCCCCAGGCATGAAACCCAGACTTTTTCTAATCGATTCCTTTGCACTTGCCTACCGAAGTCACTACGCTTTTATAAAAAACCCCCTCTTAACTTCCACAGGATTGCATACATCAGTCCTTTTTGGTTACTTGTCCCAAATTTTCCGAATCCTCGAAGAAGAAAAGCCGAGTCACCTGGCCATTGTTAAAGACTTAAGTGGACCCACCTTTCGGCATCAATTTTATTCTTCCTATAAAGCACAACGCAAACCCATGCCCGAGGAATTACGGGAGCAATTGCCCGCTCTCGATCGTTTTTTCCATTTAGCTCAAATACCTGTGCTATCGCAGGAAGGGTTTGAAGCAGATGATATTATGGCCAGCCTAGCACTCCATGCCAAAGACAATGGCTTTGAAGTTTTTATTCTAACCAAAGACAAAGATCTCATGCAAATTGTAGACGACCAGATAAAACTTTACGAATCAGGTTCTCGCCGCGATCCTCCACTGATCCGTGGCCCTAAAGAAGTTGAAGAAAAGTTTGGGGTTCCGCCCGCACAAATGGGAGATTTACTTGCTCTCATGGGCGATAGTGCAGACAATATACCAGGCGTTCCACAAGTGGGACCCAAAACAGCCTTGGGCCTCATAAAAACTTTTGGCAATATAACTAACCTCTACAAGAACATTCACAAGGTTGACAAGGCTTCGCTCCGTGAGAAATTGCACACCTACCGCGAGCAACTACAACTTTCCCAAAAATTAGTTCAATTAGCAACTCAGGTCCCCATTCCTGTACCCCTCGAAGCTCTGCAAGTGCACCCACCAGTACTTTCAGAAATCAGTGAGTACCTTAAAGAATGGGAATTACACTCTTTACAAACCGCCTTAAGCAAAGCCTATCCACAGGGACCCTCACCCCTACCCAGTAATTACCAGGCCGCTAGGGGTCACTATGAATTATTAAAACCATCTGATGCAACTTCCTTTATAGAGCAAGCGTTTAATGCAAAAACAGTTGCCCTGGATACGGAAACAACCGGACTCAATGTCTATACTGATCAACTGGTAGGCTTATGTATCAGTATAGAAGCACAAAAAGGATATTATTTACCTTGTGGGCATAGTACTGATAATCTCTGGACGCAGGAACAATTGCTTCAACTTATTTTACGCCCGCTTTTTGAAAACCCAGCCTTAGACCTTATTTTCCACAATGCCAAGTTTGACCTCCATATACTTAAAAACCTAGGGCTCTCTTATCCCAAGGGGCGTGTAGCTGATACACTTATTATGGCGCACTTACTTGATCCAGGTAAGCGTGGACTTTCACTCGATGAATTGATCCACAAAAATTTTGGGTATGCCATGATCCCCATTGAACAATTGATTGGCCCCAAGGGAAAAGATCAAAAAAACTTTAAGGATGTTCCTGTAGCCCAAGCTGTTAGCTATGGCGCAGAAGATGCCGACTTTACACTGCGGCTTTACTGGAGCCTCCTGCCCAAACTCGAAAAAAACAGCCTTAATATACCACTTTGGGAAGTTGAAATGCCGCTTTTACCCGTGCTTTTGGCAATGGAAGAAAAAGGTATTTGTATTGACCAGACGGTCTTAAATGCACTGGAAACCGAACAAAAAGAAGAACTCGCGCAGCTTGAAGCCCAAGTCTGGAGCCTGGCAGGGCACCAATTCAATTTATCTTCAACCCAACAAACCGCTGAAGTGCTTTTTGAAAAACTCGGCCTTGAGGGTGGGAAAAAAAATAAAACAGGTTTATCTACCGACCAAGCTACGCTCTATAAACTTAAGGGCAGCCATCCCTGTATAGATCCCTTACTAGAGTACCGCGAATTACACAAACTCTTATCTACCTATACCAGCACTCTCCCCCAAATGGTACATCCACACAGTGGCCGTATACACACCAGTTTTTCACAAACCATTGCCGCTACAGGCAGGCTATCCAGTATAAATCCCAATTTGCAAAATATCCCTATCCGGACTCTTGCCGGAAAAAAAATTAGGGCAGCCTTTATTTCTGCGCCTGGGAAAATTCTCCTGTCTGCAGATTATTCACAAATAGAACTCCGTATCCTTGCCCACCTTTCAAAAGACCCCGCCCTCATTGAAGCCTACCAAAATAACCAAGATATACATACACTCACAGCAGCGGCCCTCTATCAGGTGGCCCAAGACAAGGTAGATGCAAACATGCGGCGCAGTGCCAAGGTGGTCAACTTTGGAATCCTCTATGGAATGGGATCTTACCGCCTCGCATCTGAATTAGGTATTCCAAGAGAACAAGCAAAAAATTTTATTACCAGTTATTTTAATCGTTTCCCCTGTATAGAGCCCTTTTTTCAAAACACCTTAGATAAGGCAAGACGCCTGGGTTATGTTGAAACCCTTTCAGGGCGGCGGCGCTACCTACCCGAATTGCTTAGCGACAATCGCCTCATTCGTGAAGGCGCCGAACGCATGGCCGCCAACACACCCATACAAGGAAGCGCGGCAGATCTTATCAAGCACGCCATGGTCCGCATTCATAAGGCCTTACAGCATCAACCCTTACCTTGCCAATTGCTTTTACAAGTTCATGACGAGCTGGTTTTTGAATGTGATCCAGATTCTTTGCCCCAAATCTCTCTTCTTATAAAAGAATCAATGGAAAATGCTCTCCGCCTTTCCGTTCCCTTAAAAGTAGAGTTGGGCCAAAGCCCTACCTGGCTTGGGGCACATGGATAAGTACAGAACTGACCCGTGCAGTTCTCCATGCTAAAGGTGGGACTCACTGGGGGCATGGGAAGTGGTAAAAGTACTCTGGCACATTGGTTTGCAGAGTGGGGAGCCTTTGTATACAATTCCGATCTCGAAGCAAAAAAACTCTACCTTGACCCTGCTATAAAATCTCAGGTCATTTATCTGTTGGGAGCTCAAGCCTATACGCAGGAGGGTCTTCCTGATACAAAATTTATTGCCCAGACTGTTTTTCCTAAACCTGATCTTACAAAAAGCCTTAACGCCCTCTTACACCCCTGGGTGGGGAAAGGTTGCCTACAATCACAAGCCCTCGCTCAAAAGGAAGGCTATACCCTTTGGATTCAAGAATCAGCCTTGCTTTACGAAAGTGGTGCCTACAAAAACCTTGATCTATCCATTCTCGTTGAAACTCCCTTGGATCTGCGTATACAGAGAGTCCAAAAAAGCCGGGGCTTGAGTGAAACAGAAATTTTTCAGCGCCTCCAGTATCAGGGTCAAATGAAGGAAAATACAATTCAACCAGATTATATATTGAATAATACTGGTGACCTACCCGCTTTTAAGGCTCAGGCACAAGAACTTTGGTTAATTTTACAGAAGAAGTGCTAAACAAGAAAGGTCTAAAGGCCAAGACCACAATCCCACTTTGAAATGCTCGCTGGGTTTCTGAATGGATCCTGTGGCAGAAGGCTGAAAGAAATTAATAGCTACGGCCCTGTCTTTTTTCATAGAAATTAATAAAGGCCTGATTAGCCACCCGGTAGCCACCGGGAGTAGGATAATCACCTGTAAAATACCAGTCACCACAAGGTACAGTGAGTGAGTTGTGCAGGTTTTCAATTGACTGAAAGATAACCTTGATCTGACCCTTCCAGTCAGGGATTTGGGGACTAACAAGTTCTGCAATTTTTTCTGAAATTTGCATGGCTGTAAAACGCTTGTAGAGAACCTTAACATGGTTGATTTGATGGACACCAGGTGTAGCAAGGTCTTCTTGGCACTTCTTATAAATCTCATCGAGAAGAGTGGCTTCTCCGGCTTCGCGCAAGAGTGTTACAGCAGCCTGAAAGGCAATAAACTTTTCAAGTTGTGACATATCAATACCATAACAATCCGGGTATCTGATTTGGGGGGCAGTTGAAACTATAACTATGGTGCGCGGATGTAAGCGTGAGAGAATTTTAATAATGCTTTGTTTGAGAGTGGTCCCGCGTACAATGGAGTCATCTATACATATAAGGTGATCTTGGGGGCCAGCTGTCCCGTAACAAACATCATATACATGACTAGCAAGTTTATTGCGACCTTTTTCTTGGCTTATAAAGGTACGAAGCTTGATATCCTTTTGAGCCACCTTCTCAACCCGATAGCGGTACCGGGTGAAAATTTCAGAAATTTCGTCGGCACTGATCTGGCCCTTTTGGGTTAAGGCCAGTATATCTCGTTTTTTTAAATTTTCAGCACGATCACGAATAGCATTGATGAGTCCATAATAGGCTATTTCAGAGGTGTTGGGTATAAAACTGAACACACAGTTAGAAATCTGGTTATCAACCGAATTAAGAATTTGATCCACTAACGCTGCGCCTAGAGCTTTTCGTTCCTGGTATATGGCAGGGTCATTACCTCGACTGAAGTAAATGCGCTCAAAGGAACAATGCAGTTTTTGTTCGGCCTCCCTTATTTGGGCTTGTTTACTTTCACCAGAGTTGGTAATGATAATGGCCTGCCCTGGTCCAACTTCAACAATAGAAGTTGCTGGAGTATCAAACACAGTCATCAAGGGAGCTCGCTCTGAAGCTGCTGCAAAAATTTCTTCATTTTCAAAAGCATACAAGGGTCTGATTCCATGGGGATCTCTGAGGACAAAGCAATCACCGTTTCCAACTATTCCCCCCAGGGCATACCCCCCATCCCATCTTTTGGATGCTTTGCGCAACACCTCTTCAAGGGGAAGTTTTTTTTGGATTTCTTTGGCAATATTAGCGCCTTGCAAACCTGATTCTTTGTAAGTGTGATAGAGTTCCTGGTGTTTTTGGTCGAGGTGGTAACCAATTTCCTCGAGCAGCGTTTGGGTATCGGTATCAAAAATGGGGTGTTGCCCGCGATCAATCAGATCCTGATTGAGCTCCGAGGCATTGGTAATGTTAAAATTACCAGCCATCATAAGATTTCGGGTTGGCCAATTGTTTTTCCGGAAGTAGGGATGGCATGCAGAAATGTTGTAGCCCCCCGAGGTTCCATAGCGCAGGTGACCAATGTATATCTCACCTGCAAATTCAAAATGTCTTTTAAGTGACTCTGGGTCGTCAGCTTTGATGTATCCCGACTCTTCAAGCTGGTTGAATCTACGCAAAAGCGTATTAAAAACCCGATCCAGGGAGTTATTTTGTACTTGTCTTTGCCGAAACATATAAGGCCGTCCGGGATCCACAGACATTTTATACACACCCACACCAGCACCATCCTGGCCTCGGTTGTGTTGTTTTTCCATCAGTAAAAACAATCGGGAAAAACCCCACAAGGCATTTCCATATTTGTCTAGGTAATACGAAAGGGGCTTTTTAAGCCGCAGAAGGACTAAACCACATTCTTCGCGCAGGGTATCGGGCATGATCTCTACTAGTTTATCCGGAATACTCTCCCGGTCCCTTCAATATAGAAAACCTCTATTACTATCTTTGTGAAGTGACGCTAACTCAAGTTTTATTTTCTAAAAGGAATCTATTGGTTTTTGGTCTTTTTCTCGGAGGCCTCTTTACCCTGTACCTATTCGCCCAGTCTAAACCTCATTTGGGTATTTTTGCCAAGCCTTTCCTCAATTCCGATTCAATTTCCACCATGGGGGGTGGTTTTGAAGAGAGCTCTAACCCCACTTGCCAGTTAGGCGGAACCAAAACTGGGCAGGCTGTTTTAACCCAAAATTTTGAGCCTCTCATGGTTAAAGGTTCTGTTACATTTTTCCTCAAGTCAGATTTTATCTCTCCCGCCCTACTTTGTGGCCTCGCTAATTCTGCTCTCATCCAAGCAGCTTCCACTCTTCCCTCAAATACACTTTTAAATATGAGTGGGCCCTATACAGAGAGAGCGAATTCCCTTTTAAAGGCCTCTCTTTTATCTCTCTTTAAAAAACCCACCCCTTTTCAAATCCATCTAGCACATATAGAATACCCTTCCCCCTTCCAACTGAGTGATAGTTTACTTCAGAAGTCCTGGAATGACAGTCTCCAAAAAATTCAAGAAATTGGAATGCTCACTCAAAATGAAATCAAATATCAGTACACCCATGCAATTCAACTCTTAGGGCAAACCAAAAGCCAGGCTGATTCAATCATAAACGCGGCGAGAGCTGATTCTGCACTTCTAGAGCGCTTGCATAAGCTTTCACCCTCAGAACTCTCCCTATACCGTCAAAGTATTTATCAAAACAGCCTGCGCTCCGTGCTGCCTAAAATAAAGCAAATCCAAATTTCCTCTTCCGCCCCCACCTTAAACGGTATTAAACCATAAAATGCACAAGACTCGTCTTTACATTTTTATAGTGGGCTGCCTATTGGGACTCTTGCTTATATGGTCCTCAACCACAATTTTGCCCAAGCAGTCCTTTGGCGTACGAACTGCCTTATGGGGTTCTGCACAAACTATTACTCCCAATCAACGCAGAATACAATTTCATTTGCCCTTCTTACAAACCCTTGTACCCTTGCCTGCACAGGTACAAGCCAGCACCCTCAGCCATTTAAGGGCACCTCTCTATGGACAAACATACATCACACTCACAGTGCAGGTTTTCTGGCGTTTAAAAGACCCTCGCCTGTTCACTCAGCATAAAGTTCAAGATACTCTTATGAATTTTCTTTCAACTCAAAGTTTGCATGTTTTGCAAACGACATTCCAAAAATACTCAACTGCACAGCTCATGAATTTAGGATGGGACCCTCTTTTAAATAATTTGCAAGAGAGTTTGCAGGAGCCTCTTAAAAAATCAGGAATCGAAATATACACCCCAATCCTCAGTAATATTCAGTTGCCCAAGTCTGAATGGCAGTTGCTAGACCTCCGCATTCAAAAACTTGCTGAATTTCAAAATCACCTGCGGCTTATGGGGACCACTACTGACTCACTGCTTGTCTACCAAGAAAAACAAAAGTCTTTAGCGGAAAAAGTCCATGTGCTACAAACCCAAACCCGAACACTTCTTGAAGACGCGCATATACAGAGCGCCCAGATTGTAGCCCCTGCCCTCAAAGGCAATTCTGAATTGTACCGCTTTATCAAATATCACCATACTTATGCGCAAACCCTCAATGCACATTCAAGCCTTGTGATTGATAAACAAAGTGATTACTCACATTACCTTCAAAGTGTATATCCACCCCAAAAAACTAAAGAGGAATAAAAATGGTCAGCCCCAATGAAGACCTTGATCCTAATAACCGATCTATAAATCTTGAAATATCCGAAAAAGCCGCAGAAGGTGTTTATTCCAATCTCGTTTTGGTTGCCCACAGCCCCTCTGAATTTGTGATTGATTTCGCACGAATTTTACCTGGTCCCCCCAAGGGACAGGTACATACACGAATCATCATGACACCCGCACATGCAAAATCCCTGCTGGCAGCCCTGCAAGATAACCTCTCTAAATTTGAAAGGAATTTTGGACCTATTCAACCCCTGCCACAAGCCGGGCCCAGTGGAAGGTTTTAATTATGTTGGTCGTTTGTCTCGATTTCGAAGGAGTCCTTATTCCAGAAATCTGGCCCCACATCGCTAAGCGCACTGGGGTAGCCGCACTCAACCTAACCACTCGCGATGTCAAGGATTATCGGGAGCTCATGGAAAAACGCGTAGCCATTTGCAAAGAGAATCACATCACCTTAAAGGATATACAAGAGTATATCTCTGAACTGCCACTCATGGAAGGTGCCCTTGAATTTTGCAATTGGATCCGTGAAAAATATCAACTTATCATACTTTCAGATACTTTTTATTCTTTTGTACCCCATTTTATTGCCCAACTCAACAATCCCACTCTTTTTTGCCACACTATTGAATACCAGGAATCATTAGGCAGTTTAGTATTCCATCTCCGTCAGGATAATCAAAAGCAAAAGGCAGTAGAGGCTTTGAGGTCCCTGAACTTTAGTGTTTTTGCCTCTGGTGACAGTTATAACGACACCACCATGTTGGGAGCCGCAAATTGTGCCTGCCTCTTTAGAGCTCCAGTACAAGTTATCAAAGAGTTTTCACAATACCCACACTGTACACAATACCAAGAGCTTAAAAATCATATAGAATCTTTTGCGCAGTCGCTCTAATTGCGGATCCCGTCTACAACGAGGGAGGAACAAAGGTTTCATCCCCGTTTTTTCTTTCATACTCCCTAGCCACCCCATAACTAAACCCCGGTATTTTAATACATAGGGATTGAATTCAGCCAAACTAGCGGGGGGAGGTTATTTGCGAGTGAAACGAAATGTGCCTGATCGTAAGTGAAGGCACTCGTAAACGAGCAAATAGGAGGGGGGACGCAGTACCACCCCTCCTATTTCATAAATTAAGGCTTGCTGAACAAGGGAAAACCTCAATGTTTATAAGGGTAAGATAGGCTTTTCCCTTGTAACCAATCCAAGGGTTTTTCCATAAAAGCAACAGGATGCTGAAAAAAACCTTGGATTTGTGGTC
>Ga0116204_1000397_pt1 | contig 24750 bp, 23 predicted proteins | sample LakKivwa52mmetaG_FD_94481 | JGI IMG/M metagenome (GOLD analysis project Ga0116204, IMG submission 94481) | Anoxic lake water microbial communities from Lake Kivu, Rwanda to study Microbial Dark Matter (Phase II) - Lake Kivu water 52m metaG | ecosystem: Environmental > Aquatic > Freshwater > Lake... | reverse complement strand
TCCCGAGCCCGTGCCGACGTCGACGAGCCGCGCGGGTTTGTCCCCGAAGACCTCGTCGTAGGCGATCAGCACGTTGGCGACGAGTTCCTCGGTTTCGAAGCGGGGGATCAGCACGTCGGGTCCGACGCCGAAGCGGTAGCCGTAGAAATAGACGTAACCGAGGATGTACTGGACCGGTTCGCCTTTGACCACATAGCGGGCAAGGCTATGAAGGAACGCCTGAAGCGAATCTTCGGGCATCGGATCGTCCAACTTCAGATACAGTTGGGAGGGCGACATGCCCGAGTGGTGAAGGAGGAGCTGCTTGATCGCGCTGGTTTCCTTGCCGGCGCGACGCGCCGTTTTCTCGGCGTCGCGCAAGACCGAAGCGAACGTCGCCATGTCAGGCTTGCTCGCCGGACAACTTGCGGCGCTGTTCTTCGGCGATCAGCGCCTCGACGACGGGATCGAGTTTGCCTTCCATGACCCGGTCGAGCTGCTGGATGGTGAAGTTGATGCGGTGGTCGGTGACGCGGTTCTGCGGGTAGTTGTAGGTGCGGACCTTCTCGCTGCGGTCGCCGGTGCCGATTTTCGATTTGCGTTCGGCGCCTTCCTTGTCGAGTTTCTCCTGAAGCATCATGTCGTAAAGACGGCTTCTGAGCATCTTGATCGCGGAGGCCTTGTTTTCATGCTGGCTCTTGCCGTCCTGGCACTGGACGATGACGCCCGTCGGTTCGTGAAGCAGCCGGACCGCCGATTTCGTCGTGTTGACGGATTGTCCGCCGGGACCGGAAGAACAGAACGTGTCGACGCGGACGTCGTCCATGTTGAGCTCGAAGTCGAGTTCCTCGGCTTCGGGCAGGACGAGGACGGTCGCCGTCGAGGTGTGGATCCGGCCGGCGTTCTCGGTCGCCGGGACGCGCTGGACGCGGTGGACGCCGGATTCGTACTTGAGCAGCGAATAGACGGCTTCGCCGCTCACCATGAATTCGAGTTGGGAATAGCCGCCGAGTTCGGCGGGTTCGGCGGAGAGCATCTCGATCTTCCAGTTTTTGGTTTCGGCGTATTTGGCGTACATCCGGAACAAGTCGCCGGCGAAGATGTTGCCCTCGTCGCCGCCCGCGGCGCCGCGGATCTCGACGATGACGTTCTTCTCGTCGTTGGGATCCTTGGGCACGAGCAGGGCCTTGAGTTCCTCTTCGAGCTCGGGAATCGCCTTTTGAGTCGCTTCGAGTTCGAGTTCGGCCATCTCGCGGATGTCCGCGTCGTCGTCGCGGATCAGGATTTTCAGATCGTCGTATTGGGCAAGCATCGTCTGATACTTGCGGTAGACGAGAACGATCCGCTCGAGCTGGCGGAGTTCTTTGGAAAGACTGGTCAGCTGCTTGATGTCGGACGTGACTTTGGAATCGAGCAGCAGTTGGTTGATTTCTTCATAACGGACCGTGATCTGGTCCAAACGTTCGGTTAACATGGGTTCCTCCTAAAGATGTGGTTTGTAAACGCAAAGAAAAAACAGTAGAGGGGCGCTAACGCTCCCGATACTGTCCTTCTTCCTCCTCATCTTCGAGGCTGAACTTCGCGGAAACCGGTTCGTCGAAACGGGACATCGGTTTGTTGAAGAGGAGTTCGAACGGTCCGATCATGCCGGAGCGGTTCTTCGCGATGTCGACGTTGACGACGTTCGATACGGTCTTGTCGCCTTCTTGAGCTTCCTTGCGGTAGAGAAACAAGACGATGTCGGCGTCCTGTTCGATCGAGCCCGATTCGCGGAGGTCGGCCATGACCGGGGTCTTGTCCTGGCGCGTCTCCAGGTTGCGGGAGAGCTGCGACAGCGCGATGACGGGGATTTTGAGTTCGCGGGCGAGTTCCTTGAGCGTACGGCTGATCTCGGAGACTTCCTGCACGCGGTTGGTCTGGTTGGCCACGGAGCCGGAGAGCAGCTGGAGATAGTCGATGATGACCAGATCGAGCTTGCCGTCCTGGCGGAGTTTGCGGCATTTGCTGCGCAGGTCGGTGACCTTGACCAGACCGGAGTCGTCGAAGTAGATGTCGAGCGTCGCGAGCGTGTCGGCGGCGACGTGGACCTTTTCCCATTCAAGGGAAGTCAAGGTGCCTTTTTTCAAGTTGGTGTTGTCGACGCCTGCCTGGCAGGCAAGCATGCGCATGACGAGTTGCTCGACACCCATTTCCAACGAGAAAAAGGCGATTTTCGGGCGTTTCTCCGATTTGGCAGCGTTGAGCGCGACGTTCAAGGCGAACGCCGTTTTACCGACCGACGGACGCGCCGCGATGATCAGGAGTTCCGAAGGCTGTAAGCCCAATGTATAGTAGTTGAGGGAGCGGTAGCCGGTGTCGATGCCGCTGATGTGGCCCTTGATCTGCGCTTGCGCGGCGATCTTCTTGACGAGTTCCTCGGCGACTTCGCCGATGTCGCGGAAGTCGGTGGTCCGTTTTTCGCGGGTGATCAGGTTGATCTTTTTCTCGACGTCGTCGACGAAATCCGGGGCGTACTCGACGGTGTTGGAATCGTCGAGGATTTCCCTTGCGGCCTGTTGGATCTTGCGGATGATCGCTTTGTCCTTGACGATGTTGATGTAGTTGATCAAATTGGCGACCGAAGGCACCGCGTCGACCAGTTCGTTGATGTACTTGACGCCGCCGGCCTGTTCCAACTGTCCTTTGGCTTCGAGGCGGTCCGTCAGGGTCATGTTGTCGATCGCGACCTTTTCGTGGAAAAGGTCCTTCATCGCGTCATAAATGACCTTGTGTTGCGGGTGGAAGAAATCTTCTTCCCTCAGTTTGTCGAGGACCGTCTTGATGGCGCCTTGATCGAAAAACACCGAACCCAGGACGGATTGTTCGGCTTCGATGTTTTGCGGAATGCGTTTCTCTTCCATACGGGTCCTCCTGACGGCTTACTTTTCTTCGAGAATCTGGAGATTGATCGTCGCGGTGACGTCCTTGTGGAGTTTCACCGGAACCTTGTAGACGCCCAGGGAGTGGATGTTGTCGTCAAGGACGATTTTGCGTTTGTCGACGTCGATGTTGTGGGTTTTCTTGTATTCTTCGGCGATCTGTTTGGTCGAAACGGCGCCGAACAGTTTTCCGGATTCGCCGATCTTGACGTAGAGTTTGATCGGATGTTCTTCGAGGTCGGTCTTGAGTTTCTTGGCGTTTTCGAGTTCGAACTTGGCTTCCTTTTCGACCTTGGCCTTTTCTTCTTCCAGGCTCTTCAGGTTTCCGGAGGTAGCTTCGAGGGCTTGTTTCGTCGTGAGCAGGAAGTTGCCGTAGCCGTTGGCGACTTCGATGATGTCGCCCTTCTTGCCTTTGCCCTTGACGTCTTTGGTGAGGATGACTTTCATGTTGATTTCCTCCTTGTAGGATTGTTTGAGAATGGTCTCGAGTTTGGAGACGATGTCCGGAATCGAGCCGTTTTGAACTTGCGCGGCCGCGTTGTTCAGATGGCCGCCGCCGCCGAACTGTTCCATGATCAGCTGGACGTTGAACTTGTCGACCGAGCGGCCGGAGATCGCGATCACGTCGTTGCCGATGTTGCCGATGGCGAACGCGGCGACGATGTTGTCGATTTCGAGCAGTTCGTCCGCCGTCTTGGCCAGACGGGTGCGGTCGGTGATGCTTTCGGGAGCGAGCGTCGTGATCGCGAAATGGTTGCCGACGATCTGCGCCTGGTTGACGAGATTGGATTTTGTTTTGATGTCGTCGAGCGATTCGCGCAGAATCAGACGCGCTTTGAACGGATCGGCGCCGAAGCGCTTGAGCAATGCGGCGGCTTCGAACGTGCGAACGCCCGTCCGGTACGTGAAGTTGTTGGTGTCGATCATCATGCCGGCGAGCATCATCGTGGCTTCGAACGCATCGAGTTCGATCTCGAAGTTGTAAAGTTCGATCAGTTCGGTGACGAGTTCGACGGACGAGGAGGCGTAGGGTTCGATGTAGGAAAGCAACGCATCCGAAAGGGCGCCTTCCATCCGGCGGTGATGGTCGACGATGACGAGATTCTTCGTCTTCTCGAGGAGTTTTGGTTCGATCGATTGAATTGGGGCATGGTGGTCGACGACGATCAGGAGGTCGTCGGCGTCGATGTGCTCGAGGGCGAAATCGGGATCCATGAAGGCTTCCATCAGCTTGATGTACTCGCGGTTGAGCATGTTGACGACCTTGGAGCAGGTTTGGTCGATGTTGTCGAAATCGAGGATGATCCGCGCGTTCTTCCCCTGGACGGTCGCCAGGTGAAGAAGCCCGACGGCGGCGCCGAGGGCGTCGATGTCGGTGAACTTGTGCGGCATGATGTAGGTGGTCGGATGCTTCTTGATCAGATCGCCAATGATCCGCGAATTGATCCGCGCCGTGATCTTCGTGCGTTTCTCGACGGTGTTGGACTTTCCGCCGAAGAATTTGAGGGGTTCGTTTTCGATGTTGACGACGACCTGGTCGCCGCCTCGTCCAAGCGCCAATTTCAAGGCGTCTTCGGCGAGTTCGCCGATCTGCGTTTCGGACAGGTCGTGACACGCGATGCCGATCGAAACGCTGACGCGAACCTCGGTCTCGTTGGCGACTTCGTTGATCCGTTCGACGATCGAGAATTCGTCCTTGATGGCCAGATCGAGCTGTTGGCGGTTGCAGAACAGAAGCATTTTTTCGGGTCGGACGTTGACCAGATACATCTCGAACTTCTTGGCCCATTGCGCGACGGCGCCCAAGAACTTGCCCTGGATGCCCGATTTGAGTTGAAAATCGAAGTTTGCCGTCGCCTCTTCTAAATTGTCGAGGGAAACGATGCCGACGACCGGAACGTGATCGCGATAGCGGGCTTTCATCTCTTCGCGCTCGGTGACCTCGAACAAGTAGATCGCGCGGTTCTTGGCATAATGGATGCAGTCGTAGTCTTTGCCGTAGATGTTGATGATGAACTGGTTTTCCTTCTTGTCGACCAGTTGCGCGAGCGGTTCGTGGACGAGGGCGATGTTGCGGTCCACGAGCAGGTTGGAAAACGCGTCCTTGGCCGCGTTGTTGGCCCAGATGATCTGATAGGATGGATCGTAAAGGATCATTCCGACGGGAAGGTAGTTGAGCGCGACTTCCTCGCTGTTCTTGAGGCGTTTTTGGAGAACGTTGGCATCGCGAAGCTTCTCTTCGAGAAGTCGGATGCGGAACACCTTCTTTTTCCCAAGAACGGTATTGGATAGGACGCCGAAAATCATCGCGGCCAAAAAGGCGGCGTAAAGGATCGTCGTCAAGAGACTGTTCACTTCGAGAATCCGGATCATCCCATAGGCGGCCGCGCCCGCAAAGACAAGCCATGCGGCGATCCACAGGAGATTCATGGAGCGTTTCTTCAAGAGACGCACACCTCTTTCGTGAAAATCACACCTATTATACCACAAAGCCTTTTGAATGCAAAACCGCCCGCGGAAATCAAAACGAAAGGGACCCGACAGGGTCCCCGATCGAACTAGTCTTTGACGTAGGGCAGCAATGCCATGAAACGGGCACGCTTGATCGCGGCGGCCAAATGCTTTTGGTAGTAAGCCTTCGTGCCGGTGACGCGGCGCGGAAGGATCTTTCCGCGTTCGGAGATGAACTTCTTCAGAAGTTCGAAATCCTTGAAGTCGATGTAGGTGACTTTGTTGTCGGTGAAGTAGCAACGCTTCCGGTTGCGCTTACGCGGATTGCCGCGATAGCCGCCTTCTTTGCCGGAACCGCCGGAATAGGGCTTGGATTCATAGGGCATGGGTGGTTTCCTCCTGATTAGAATGGCAGATCGTCTTCAATGATCGGGAGATCATTGTCGTTCTTCTGGTTGCGGTTCTGATTGTTGTTCGAACCGCCTTGATTGTTCTGGTTGTTGTTGTTGTAGGGCCGATCGTAGGTCCGCGGCGCGCTGTTTTGCTGGCCTTCGGATTGCGCCTTCGTTTCGAGGAAGACGATTTGATCGGCGACGACTTCGGTCACGAAACGGCGGACATTGTCCTTGTCCGTGTAGTCGCGGGCGGCCAGTTTGCCGTCGACGGCGATCAGGCTGCCCTTGCGCATGTATTTGGCGAGGGTTTCGGCCTGTCGGCGCCAGGCGATGCAGTTGATGAAGTCGGCGGTCTGCCGGTCATCGGGCTGCGGCTGGTCCTGATTGCTGCTGGGCATGGGGCGGTTGACGGCGATCGTGAAGTTGACAAAGGGAATGTTGCCCTGCGTGCTTCTCAATTCGGGGTCTTTGGTGAGTCTTCCGACGAGAACGACTTTGTTCAACATGGCTTGTCCGCCTTACAGGACTTCGCGATTGACGACGATGTGGCGGATGATGTTTTCCTTGATCCGGCAAACCCGATCGAATTCGTTGACGGCTTCGATGGGGAGAACGGCATCAAGGACGACATAATAGCCTTTTTTGAGGTCATCGATCTCGTAGGCGAGTTCGCGGGTACCCCATTCATTCGTCTTGATGGATTCGGCGCCTTTGGAGCGGAGCAGTTCGTTCATCTCTTCGACGAGCGCTTTCTTCTGTTCCAGCTCAAGGGTCGGACGAATGATGTACATGATGTCATACTTTCTCATTCTGTTTCCTCCTTATGGTCTAGTGGCGACCTTTCGGCCGCAAGGGTGAGAAATTCTCACGCTGAAACATTATACCACGACAAGCCCGGGTTGTCCAACAAAAATATCGCGAAAAGGGGCGAAAACGCGAGCAAACGGAACGATAACGAACCATTTCGAAAACATCGGACAGCTAGTCATCGACGGGCGTGGAACGCAAAATGAAAGCCGGCTTCGTCGAAGCCGGCAAGGGTCAATTCGCAATCGACCAAATCAGAAGACGGTTGTCGGAAGTGACGAAATAGCCTTTCGTCCTGCCGACGCTGAAGAAGGCCACCGTTTCGCCTTCTTCGAGTTCCAAGCGTTCGGTGATGTCGCGGGGGAGGAGGTTCGATGGTTTCTTCGGTGTTTCTTCGGCAAAATCGTAGAGGCTGTATCCCCAGGTGAAGATGCGGCGGTTCGACGTCATCATGACCCCGAAATCGAGGAACGCGTCGTAACTTTCGATGGTCTCGCCCGTCGGCAGTTGGAACATGTATCCGATCTCCGAAGGGGCCAGTTTGTAAGCGTCCGGGGTGATGCCGAGTTGACCCTTGTCGTTCAATCCCCAACCGAACAGCCGGCCGTTGGACGTGAGCGCATACGACACGGAATACCCGTTGACGACTTCGACGATCTTCTCGGTGACTTGCAGCGAGAAGGAAGGCGTGAGATCGATGAACGGATAATAGGCGTTTTGCCAAATGCCGACCGGATCGAACGCCAGCGTGACAAACCGACCCGAAGCGGTGACGGCCTGGAACGTGCTCGTAGTGATCGCATGTTTCAGGATGGTTTCGCCCGGCTGCAGCGTGTAGAACGTGATCAAGTGGACGATCTCGAGCGCAAACGGGGTGGCGTCCTTGTCGGGCCGGATCTGCACATAGCGGTCAAGACTTGTCACGGCGGCGAGAATGCCTTCGAATTTGTCGATGCGGACGGTTTCCAGCCGTTCGGTCGCGAACAGCGGAATCAACGCGGTGACGTCTTCGGGAGAATCGTAACCGGATCCGGCGTCGAGCAATCCTTTCCCCCAGACAAAAAGCCGATGTTCGCTGCTGAGGGCATAGGAATAGGTGTTGCCGGCGCCGATCTCGACCATCGATTCGCCGGTTTGCAAGCCGAAGTTCGCGGTGATCTCGACGATCTTCTTCATTACGTCTTTCGAACCGATGCCAAGCTGGCCGAATTCGTTTTCGCCGTAAGCGAACACCCTTCCGGAGGACGATAAGAGCAGCGCGTGGTTGCCGCCGGCTTCGATCTGCGCGATCGTCTCGCCCTCTTCCAAAGCCAGTTGTTTGGTCCAATCCTTGACCGGCGCGGCGTTGCAGCCCGTCAGCGCGAACCCGATCAGCGCGGCGAGCGCCGCGATAAGAAGTCTTTTCATGGTGTTCGACCCTTTCCGTTTCATTTCGTTATTGGTTTCAAAATCGATCTCGACGAGCGGTTCACTAGGCGTTGAAGAGATCGATCTTGCGGCGGATTTCTTCGGCGATGAGACGATGTCCGAGCGGCGTGGGATGGATCGCATCGTCGGCCAGTTCCTTCATCGGAATCGATTTGGAACGTTCGAACAGAATCTTCTCGAGCGGCAGATGCAGCGCGCCGTATTCACTTGCCAAGCGTTCGATGATCGCGATCTCGCCGTCCAGATCCGGACGCCATTCGGGTTGAAAATCGCCGAACGGGAAGACGAACGGACTGATCAGCAGGATCTTGATGGCCGGATTGCGGCGCTGGGCCGCTTCGATCAGTTTGCGGTAGTTCGCTTCGAAAAGCTCGAGCGTCATCGGTTTGTGCCACTTGTGTTTGTGCCAAACGTCGTTGACGCCGACGTAGATCGACAAAATGTCGGGGTTGAGGTCGAGACAATCCGCCTGCCAACGTTCCAGCAGTTCGACGGTACGGTCACCGGAAATGCCTCGGTTGTAGACGATGTCATCGGGATAGAATGCTTGGATGTGGGGGACATATCCATACCCCAAATGGCGGGGATTCGAACGGTCGCGGTTGGCGTCCGTGATCGAATCGCCTTGAAACAGAATTACTCGCTTGGTCATTGTGTGCTCCTGTCTATTGTTTTCGCCTGAGCACGATCGCGTGACGGTGATCGCTGCGCTTCATTTCGAAACCGAATCGTTCCCCAAGCACGCGGAACGTGGCTTCGGCGAAGAAGCTGACGTGCGTGATGTCTCTGGGGTAAAACCATTGTAGGAAATCGCGTTCGTTTTGGGGATGGAGCTGCGTCATGATCGCCAACAATCCGCCCGGCTTCACCAAACCTTGAAACTGCAGGAACGCCCTGATCGGATCGCGGATGTGTTCGAGCACTTCGGTGCAAGTGACGATGTCGTAGGCTTTCTTCAAAACCGTCTCATCGGCCGCGAAGAAAGGATCGAAAATGTCCACCTTCATGCCGTATCGGGAGCGAAGCAGTTCGGCGAATACGGGCTGCGGACCCGATCCGAAATCGAGAACGGATTTGTTCGGATGGAGATCCGCCCGGATCGATCCGTCTATGAAACGCTCGAAGTAATCGATATACGTCGGGTCGTCGACGGCGTTGCGATGTTGGAGGTATCGCGCTTTCTCGTCTGCTTCGGAGAGATACGCGGAAGGATCCTTGAAGATGTAAAGACAGTTCGGACAGGAATAAAACGTCACCGTTTGGGTTTTGTTTTGGAATGTCTCGCAGGTATAATCGCAGATCGGACACCGTGTCACAGCCGTGTCCCCCTTTCCATTAAACCGCCAGACGGCGGGATTATCGGAAGAATACGAAGGTGATGCCGTCGTTGCCTCGCTTGGCATCGACGTCGCCATGAAGGAGTGCTTTGTAACGATGAATGAGATCGGCGTAACCCATCGGCTGGATGAAGGCTTCGCCCGGAATGTAGGCTTTGATCAAGCCTTTGTCAAGTTTCTCCGACAACGCCTGTCTTACCGCCACACGGATCGCTCCGCCGGCGCCGCTGGAACCGTACCCATGGATGATCTTGATGCAAGGGTCGGTCATGCGATGCAGCCGCAGCGCGTTGTCGAGAAGCCGCAGCGCAACGTCGACTGTCGGCTGGTTGAAATGGACGTCGAACTCGCGCATCTTAAAGATCCGCCACGATCGCCTTGACCAATGTCCGGAACGAGGCGTTAACGCGAGACGCGACTTCGATCACTTCCGCGTGGGAGAGCTTTTGCGGCAAAATCCCCGAGGCCATGTTGGTCAGACATGAAATGCCCAGGATGCGCATGCCCATATGGTTGGCGACCAGCGCCTCCGGCACCGTCGACATTCCGATCGCGTCGCCGCCCAGAATGCGGATCATCCGGATCTCGGCCGGCGTTTCGTAGGATGGACCGCTCCACCAGGCGTAGATGCCCTCCCTGAGCGTCATGCCCAGCCGCCTGGCTTTTTGATTAGCCAGCTCGCGGAGCCGTTTCGAATAGATTTCGGTCGCATCGGGGAAACGCGGTCCGAACGAAGCATCGTTGGCGCCGATCAGAGGATCCAACCCGACGAGGTTGATGTGGTCCGTGATCAACATCAAATCCCCGGGACAAAACGCTTCGTTGACGGCGCCGCACGCATTCGTGAGAATCAATGTGTCGACCCCAAACGACTTCATCACCCGGATCGGGAGCGTGACGACATCCAGCGGATATCCTTCATAGAAATGGTATCTGCCTGCGAGTGCGAGCACGGGTTTTCCTTCCAGTTTTCCGTAGACGAACGCCCCATGATGACCCTCGACCGTGGAAGCGGGGAAGTGCGGCACTTTGGAAAACGGTACGACGACGGCATCGGTCATGTCTTCGACGAGTTTGCCCAACCCGGAACCCAAAACCAATCCGATGGTTGCCTCGCCGATGCCAAAAGAACGGATCGCTTCGGAAGCTTCCTTGACTTGCTGGGATGCAATCTTCATAAGCCGATACCTCGCTTTTTCAAGGATGATTCTATTATACCGCACGAATCAAGAATCCGATTCCAAAAACCGTTTTCAATGCGTGACAAACCGGCATTTTCCCGGAGTGAGAGAATCGATCGTGATCAAGAAAAGGCGCCTTCCGAAGAAGACGCCTTGGTTTATGCCGTCGTAACCGCCGGTTCCAGATGTTCGAACTGAGCGTTGTACAGCGTCGCATAGAATCCGCCTTTGGCGAGCAGTTCCTCGTGCGTGCCGATTTCGACGATGTCGCCCTTGTCCATGACAAGGATGCGGTCGGCGTTCTTGATCGTGGACAGACGATGCGCGATGATGAAACTGGTTCTTCCTTCCATCAAGCGATCCATCGCCTTTTGAATCAGAATCTCCATGCGGGTGTCGACTGAGCTCGTGGCTTCATCCAGGATCAGCATTTTCGGATTGGCGAGAATCGCCCGGGCGATCGTCAAGAGCTGCTTCTGTCCCGATGAAATGTTGCTCGATTCCTCGTTCAGAACCGTTTCGTAGCCGTCCGCCAAGGTCTTGACGAAATGATCGACTTGAGCCGTCTGTGCGGCCGACTCCACCATTTTGTCGGTGGCGTCGAGCAAGCCATAGCGGATGTTCTCCCGAATCGTTCCGTTGTAGAGCCATGTATCCTGAAGGACCATGCCAAACAGACTCCGCAGATCGTTGCGCTTGAAGTTTCTGATGTCGGTGCCGTCGACGAGAATCGTTCCATCCTGAACATCGTAGAAACGCATCAGGAGTTTGACGATCGTGGTCTTGCCCGCGCCGGTCGGGCCGACGATGGCGATTTTCTGACCCGGCTGAACGTCGAACGTGAAGTTCTTGATGACCGGCGTATCGGGTTCGTAGCCGAATTTGATGCCGCGGAAGGAGACTTTCGAGGCGACGGAATCACGATCTCTGGCATCGGCCGGATCGGCATCCTCTTCGGTTTCCTCGAGGAGGGCGAAGACCTTTTCCGCGCCGGCGATGGCCGATTGGAACGCGTTGGACTGCGCCGCGATCTGACCGATCGGTTGCGTGAACTGGCGCATGTATTGGATGAACGCCTGCAGGTCGCCCAGCAGAATCCGGCCGGTGGCGGCGAAGAACCCGCCCAAGACGGCGATCAGGACGTACCCGAAGTTGCCGATGAACATCATGATCGGTTGCATGATCCCCGAGAAGAACTGGCTTTTCCAGTTGGTGCCGTAGAGCGTCTCGTTGTCTTTGGAGAACGCCGCGACGGCCTGTTCCTCGCCGTTGAAGGCTTTGACGATCAGGTGGTTTCCGTACATCTCCTCGACCTGGCCGTTCAATCGGCCGATCGTCTTCTGCTGTTCTTTGAAGTATTGCTGGCTCTTCTTCATGATCGCGCGGATCAGGAAGCTCGACAGCGGCAACACGAGCATGGCGACCAGCGCCATCTGCCAGCTGATCGAGAACATCATGACGCCGATCCCGAGGATCGAGGCCATCGAGGTGATCAGCGAGGTGATTCCCTGCGTCAGGCTTTGGTTGATCGTATCGATGTCGTTGGTGATGTGCGAAAGGACGTCGCCGTAGTTGTGGGTGTCGAAATACTTGAGCGGAAGCTTGTCGACCTTGGCGCGGACATCTTTGCGCATCTGGTACGTGATGTCGTTGGCGACCTTGGTCATGATGAAGCCTTGAAGGTAGTTGAACAGGGCGCTGATGAAATAGAGTCCGAGCATGATCGCCGCGATGCGGCCGATCGCTTCGAAATCGATGTCGCCGGCATTGGTGATGCGGGCCATGATGCCTTCGTACAGAAGTTGCGTCGCCTGACCGAGGATCTTCGGTCCGGCGATCATGAACACGGTCGAGGCGAGCGCGAAGACGAGCACGACGGCAATCTTCAGACGGTAGGGCTTCAGCCGAAGCATGAGTTTCTTGAACGTGCCCTTGAAGTCCTTGGCTTTGCGCACGGGCATCGACATCATCATGCCGGGTCCGCCGCCGCGCGGCGCGTTCTGGGGGCGTTGGGCAGGTGCTTGGTTGTGTTGTTGATCAGCCACGGGCGAGTTCCTCCTTTGCCAATTGCGACGATGCGATTTCATAGTAGATCGGGGAAGTCTGAAGCAGTTCCTGATGCGTGCCGCGGGCGACGATCCGGCCCTGGTCCATGACGAGGATCTGATCGGCGTTCATGATCGTGCCGACGCGCTGCGCGACGATCAGAAGCGTCGCGCCCGCCACGGCTTTGTGCATCGCGCGGCGAAGCAGCTGATCGGTCTTGAAGTCCAGCGCCGAGAAGCTGTCGTCGAAGATGATGACAGGGGCTTTTTTGACCAAGGCGCGGGCGATCGAAAGCCGCTGCTTCTGACCTCCGGACACGTTGGCGCCGCCTTGGGAGATGGGGGATTGGTACTTCTCTTCCCGTTCCTCGATGAACGTCTTGGCCTGCGCGATGGCGGCGGCCTCTTCGATCTCCTGATCGGAAGCATCGGGGCGTCCGTAACGGAGATTGGAGTCGATCGTGCCCGAGAGGATCATGCCTTTTTGGGGAACGTAGCTGATGTGGCGACGGAGTTCTTTCTGAGGCAGGTCGCGGATGTCGACGCCATCCAGGGTGATCGATCCCTCGGTGACGTCATGGAAGCGCGGGATCAGGTTGACGAGCGTCGACTTGCCCGATCCGGTCGAACCGATGATCGCGGTCGTCTGGCCGGGGAGGGCGGTGAACGAGATGTCGCTCAGGACGTATTCGCTGGCGGAGCCGAAGCGGAAGGACACGTTGTCGAAACGGACGACGCCTTGGACTGGGGCCAGCAAGGCCTTGGGTTCTTTGGGATCGACGATGACGGGCTTGGTTTCCAAGACCTCGGCGATTCGGTTGGCCGATACCGCGGCCCGCGGCATGAAGATGAACATCATCGTGATCATCAGGAAGGCCATGATGACCTGCATCGAATAGTTCATGAAGGCGAGCATGTCGCCGATGCGGAGGTTGCCGTCCGCGACCTGATGCGAACCGAACCAGATGATCGAGAGGATCGTCAAGTTCATGATCAGCATCATCGAGGGCATCATCACGGTGATGATGCGGTTGACGAACAGCGTCGTCTTGGTTAGATCCTTGTTGGCGTTGTCGAAACGGTCGTTCTCAAACGCCTGGTTGCCGAAGGCGCGGATGACCATGAGGCCCGAAAGGCCTTCCCGGGCGACCAGGTTGACCTTGTCGATCAGTTTCTGGATGATCTTGAATTTGGGAATGGCGATCATGAAGATGGTGGCGATCAACAGGATCAGGGCGCCGACGGCGACGCCGATGATCCAGGTCATGTTCACGTTGGTCCGGAAGATCATGCGGATGCCACCGAACGCGATGATCGGCGCGTAGAAGATCATGCGGATCGACATGACGATCAGCTGCTGCACCTGGGTGACGTCGTTGGTCGTGCGGGTGATGAGGGACGACGTGGCGAACTTGTTGAACTCTTCGCTCGAAAACGATTCGACCTTCGCGAAGACGTCCTTGCGCAGCGCCTTCGCGACGCCGGCGCCGATGCGCGAGGAAAGCAGGGAGACGAGGATCGAAGCCGTCACGCCGACCAGCGTCAGAAGCAGCATCCACACCCCGGTCACGATGATGTAATTCATCTGCATCCGCGCGACATCGAGGTCCAGTTCCGCATAATACACGCTGCCGACGAAGACGATGCCCGTCTGGGTCTTCAGATTGGCGTCCATCGCCGCCGCGGACACGCGGGCGTTCTCAAGCATCTGCGCTCCCGTGGGAAGCATCGCGATCATGCCCGGCATGGAATACAGCTGCGCGACGTCGATGTTGTCCTGGTCGAGCGATCCCGAACCGGACCCCATCGCCTGGCCGAGGTGGATGACGATCCAGACGGCCTCGCCGTACGTTTCGTCGAGTTGAAGGAGCGTTTCTTCGTCCAGGTCATCGGCGAGCACGTAGAGCGCCGGATGATCGGTGAGGGTCATGCCGTTGACGGTGAGTTTGTCGCCCGCGGGAATCAGGGCGTAATGGGTTTCGATCAAGGCATCGCCGTCATCGTCCACAAGCGCCTTGACGAACGCCATGCCTTGTTCGCTGAGCACGTTCGGAGCGGCGTGTTCGATGCCGTCGGACATGATCCCGACATTGACGATGTCGGATAGATAGCGGGGGAGTTCCAAATCCGTGGTCGCCTGGACATAGAGCAGCCCGACGGCGACGACGAGCGAAAGCAGAAACGGTTTGAGGTATTTGAGCAGTTTGATCATAGCAATTCTCCTTGTGTCGATGCGGTGTTTTGATTATATTCCAAGATGCGGCCGATCAGACGATCGAGTTCCTTGGTATCGCCTGGTCCGAGATACTCGCACAGTTTCTCAATCTGCTTGGCGACATGGCGTTGAGCACTTTGTACGGCATCCAAGCCTTCTTCCGTCAAAGCGACGTGAAACACGCGGGCGTCATCCTGGGAACGCTCTTTTTTCAAATAGCCTTTGCGAATGAGCATGTTCACCCATTGGGTCGCCGCGGCCATCGAGAAGCCGGAGTCCTGGGCGATTTTACTGACCGGGACAGGTCCTTCCAACGAGAGCTTGTGGATGCGAGCCAGCGCCATCGCGAAGCCCTTGCCGTGATTCGTGACATATTGGCGGCGCATCGACGTGCGCAAGGCCATCAGACGCTCGAGCAACGATTGACTCCATTGGTCCATGAGTAACTCCTTTTTATTAACCTACTTAACTATCTTGCATCATTATATCACACCCGCCGGGATCTGCGCCAATCTTTTGCATAAGAAAAGTCCGCTGTCAAAACGGACTTTTCTGGAACGCATGACGAGGATTCGAAAACGGTCTTACTTCAGATGGGTATGGGAAACGACCCATTTTTTCACTTTCAACGGAAGAAACGGAAGGAAGATTCCGACGGTCAGCACACAGAGGATCAGCCAACCGATCCATTTTCCGAACAATTGCCGGGCGGTACCGTCGAAGGTCAAGTGCCGATTGTCGACGATCGTGTGCCTGGCCATCCAGCGCTGCTTGTAACAAACCATCGCCGGCAAACCGAAAAAGAGCGTGAGAATCGAAACCAGGAATGTGACGAAATTGACGCCGAGCAACCCGAACGCGCTTCCGGTGAACTCGGAACCCGTCCCCGCGGAATTCTCCTTGGATCGGACGTTGGCGGGCAGACGACGGTCGTCGACGGGACCTCTTCGATCGTCGTAGCGGCGATCGTCGGGTCTTCTGTCGTCGGATCGACGGTCGTCGTAACCCCGGTCGTCATAGCGCCGGTCATCGCTGCGACGGTCGTCCCGGCGGTCATCGTAGCGGCGGTCGTCGGATCTGCGGTCATCCCGGCGATCGTCGCGGTGGTCGTCGTTGCGTCCTTTGTCGGAACGCCCGTCGCGCGTCGCGACGGCGGTCGTTTTCGAAGGCTCGTAGTTTTCGCCGTAGGTGCCGCGCGCAAGGACGAAGAACCAAGGAATCGTCGCCAGACTGAGAATCGAACGTGCGGCCGTGATGGTGGGATCCTTCCAGATCAACAAAACCGAAAATCCGACGATGACGATGATCAGGAGCGTGATCAGAAACTTGGTGAACTTGGAAGCCCCATGGCCGGAAAGTCCGATCATCGTCAGGCCCCATGCCAAACCCGGCAGGACGAACACATAAAGGATAGCGACCGTTTGAACCGGAATGGGGACATAAGGCAGGATGGTCTGCACGGCTTGACCCGCAACGATCGCGGCCGAAATCGTCGCGAACGACGAAACGTACCATAACAAGAGATACGTTCCGATGCCGAAAGCCGCAAGAAACAGGAAGAACGAGAAGGCCCGCTTGTTCTTGGCGAGCATGCCGAGAAGCGCGGCGCCGATCATCCCGATTCCCAGATAATGACGGATTCCCATCGCCCCGCTCTGAAGCGCGGCGAGCATTTCGGTCAGCTCTCGCGACAGCACAAAAAAAACAACCACCGAAACGAAGGCCATGAAGACCCATCCGAACCGGTAATACGTGTCTTGCTTGACCTTGATGGCCATGGTGTCTCCTCTGTTTGAATAGGAACTCATGTTCCGATAGAAAAAGTGTTCGCTCATGATGTCGTTTCAAAAGAGTTCTTTGCGTTCATTATATCAAGTCGGTCCCACGATGTAAACAAGTCCCGGCGAAACGATTAAAAAACCGCGCCCGAAAGCGCGATTTGGATTATTCGTTGGCGGTCGCTTCGTCGTCTTTCAAACGCCTTTGCGGCAAGGGAACGATCATCGAGACCCGCTCCTGGTAGTCCGCGTATTCCGGCCTGGTCCGCAGAATCTTGTTCTCCATCATCGGGATGCTGATGAACAGGAACAGCAAGGTCATCAGAATCGGCGGCAGGATGATGAGATCCAGTCGGCCGGTGACGCCGACGTACATCACGTAGACGCCCCACCAGACGGTGACTTCGCCGAAGTAATTGGGATGCCGCGACCACTTCCACAACCCTTCCTCGATGCATTTCTTGCTGCCTTTGTGGGTTTCCTTGAAACGGCGCATCTGTCCGTCGGCGACGTACTGGATCAAGGCGGCGCCGATGATCATCGCGAATCCGATCCAGGACCAGACGTTGGCTTCCGCCTGCAAGGCGATCAGTTCGTACGAACCGATCAGTTGGATGAACACGATCGTCGTCGGCATGAGCATGATGCCGAAAAAGTTGGACAGCGGCCACAACCTCGGATGTTTCTCCCGGATCATCGTGTAGCGCCAGTCCTGATCCGAAAAGTCGGTCCATCCCAGCGCCCAGTTGGACGTCAGGCGAACGGCCCAAAACGCGACGCCCAGAAACAGAAGCACGGTCGGAGTCGTCCAGATCGCGACCGAATCCACCATCCAGCCAAGCAGGATGAGCGGCGGAACGACGCTCCAGTACGGATCGTAGACGCTTGAATTGCGGCGGATCAGACCAAAGACCCAGATCAGGACGGTCATCGCGACGTCCGCCAAAAGCATCCGGATCACGGCATTGGCGATCCATGGTTTCAAGACGAGATAGAGGACGGCCCCCAACGCGAAAGAGAAGACGTAGATGGTGCCAAGTTCGATCATCGTCGCTGTTTTTCTGCTCATGTCAATCTCCTAGAATGGTGTCGACGGCGAATTGGATCGCCGCTTCGGCCGCTTGCCGGCGGATTTCGTTGCGATTGCCTTCCAAGTGTTTGGTGATGGTGACGAACCTTTCCTTATGACCGCACGCGATGCAAACCGTCCCGACCGGGATGGCCTTGGTTCCGCCGGTAGGTCCGGCGACGCCCGTCGTCGCGATCACGACCTCGGCCATCGTGCGCTTCCGCAGTCCCTTCGCCATCTCCAGCGCGATCTTCTCGCTGACGATGTCGTTCGATAGGAAATAGGCGGGGTTGATGGACAGGGTTTTCGTTTTCGCTTCGTTCGAATAGGTGACGTAGGATTCGGAAAAGACCGCCGAGGAGCCGGGAATGTCCACGATCGCCGAAGCGATCATGCCTCCGGTCACGGATTCGGCGCAGCTGATCGTCAGATGGCGCTCCTTGCACAAGGAAACCAGACGTTCCGCATTCATACGCTGCCTAGATGTTGAAGCGGAAGTGCAGGACGTCGCCGTCTTTGACGACGTACTCCTTGCCTTCCAGACGGTACTTGCCCTGACGCTTGGCGTTTTCTTCGCTTCCCGCCGCGAGAAGGTCGTCGATGTAGATGGTTTCGGCCTTGATGAAGCCCTTCTCGATGTCGGAATGGATGACGCCGGCGCATTCGGGCGCTTTGGCTCCTTTGCGGTACGTCCAGGCCCGGACTTCCTTTTCCCCGGCCGTCAAAAACGTCGCCAAACCAAGCATCTCATACGCCTTGGCGATGATGTCGTTGATTCCGGGATCCTTGACGCCGAGTTCTTCCAGAAACTGGAGCCGCTCTTCTTTCGAAAGACTCGCGAGTTCCATCTCGATCTTGGCGCAGACGACGGAAACCTTCGTGTTTTCCTTCTTCGCCCATTCGAGCGCCTTTTGGACATGGGGATTCTGACGGTAGTCGACCAGATCCTCTTCGCCGATGTTGAGGACGTAAAGCATCGGCAGGGCGGTGATGAAGTTGAAATTCTTGATGATCTTGCGTTCTTCCGCATCCAACGCGACGGCGCGGATCGGCAGGCCGCTTTCCAGCACGTCCTTCAGCCGCGTCAGGAGTTCGTACTCGGTGACGGCTTCCTTGTCGGTCTTGAGATCGGAGCGCTTCTTGATCCGGGGCAGCCGTTTCTCGATCGATTCGATGTCGGCGAAGATCAGTTCGAGACCGATCGTCTCGATGTCGCGCACCGGGTCGATCGATCCGTCGACGTGCAGGACGTTTTCGTCTTCGAAACAGCGGACGACTTGGACAATCGCGTCGACGTTGCGGATGTGCGACAAAAACTGGTTCCCCAGGCCTTCGCCTTTCGAAGAACCTTTGACCAGACCGGCGACGTCGATGAATTCGAACGAGGTGTACACGGTCTTCTTCGGCTTATACATCCGGGTCAGGGCATCGATGCGTTCGTCGGGCACCTCGACGGCACCGATGTTCGGATCGGCGGATTTGAACGGAAAATTGCCCGACATGACGGCGGACTTGGTTAAGGCGTTGAACAACGTGGACTTGCCGACCAGCGGCATCCCCACGATACCAGCGGTGACTCCCATGGGATCCTCTCCTTCTTTGCTCCTCTATTGTACTTGAAGACGGCCAACTTCGCAACGTTTCGTTGAAAACGAACGCCGGAGAAACAAAACAGCCCGTGCGACCGGGCTGTTTCTCAGGCCTTCTCGATGACGCGCTTCAGGAATTCCTGCGTGCGCTTCTCCTTGGGCTGGTTGAAGATGACCTCGGGTGTTCCGTCTTCCAGAATTCTGCCTTGGTCCATGACGACGATGCGGTCGCCGAACTCTTTGGCGAACCCCATCTCGTGGGTGACGACGACCATCGTCATGCCTTGTTTGGCCAAACTGCGCATGGCGTTCAACACCTCGCCGACCATCTCGGGATCGAGCGCCGACGTCGGTTCGTCGAAGAGCATCACGTCGGGTTCCATGCAGAGCGCCCGCGCGATCGCGATGCGTTGTTTCTGGCCGCCCGACAATTGGCTCGGATATTGGTTCGCCTTGTCGAAGAGCCCGACCTGGCGCAGAAACGAATGCGCGCGGACGAGGGCTTGTTCGAGCGGTTCCTTCTTGGCCGTCGTCGGCGCGACGGTCAGGTTCTCGAGGACCGTCAGATGCGGAAACAGGTTGAAACTCTGAAAGACCATGCCCATCTTCTGGCGATGACGGTCGATGTCGACGTCCTTGGAGGTGATGTCGACGCCTTCGAACAGAACGTTTCCATCGGTGGGGGTTTCTAGGAGGTTCATCGTCCGCAACAGCGTCGATTTGCCGGAGCCGGACGGTCCGATGATGACGGTGACCTGTTTCTCCTGGATGGCCAGATTCACGCCGCACAGCGCCTTGGTTCCGTCTTTGAACGTCTTCGAGACCTTATTCAGTTCGATGATCGGTTTATTTTCCATCGGCCTTTTTCAGCCTCCTTTCGAACTTAGCCATCAGTTTGGACGTCGGGAACGTCAAGAGGAAATAGAACACCGCGATGACCAGGTACACTTCAAGGATGCTGTAGGTCGCGGATTGGATCATCTTCCCCTGATACGTCAATTCGGCGACGCCGAGAAAACTGAGCACCGACGTTTCCTTGATCAAAGTGACGAATTCGTTGCCCAGGGCCGGGAGGATGTTCTTGACGGCCTGCGGGAGGACGATCTTGCGGAAGGTTTCGGCGCCGGAGAGTCCCAGGCTCCGTCCCGCTTCGGTCTGACCCTTGTCGACGGCTTCCACGCCAGCCCGGACCACTTCCGAAACGTACGCGCTCGAGTTGATGAACAAGGTGATGATGCCGGGGATGAATAGGCTGACGTCCTGGTTGCCGACCAGGATCACCGGCAGGTTGAAGACCGCATAGACGATGATCAACTGCACGACGATCGGCGTGCCGCGGATGATCTCGACGTAGGCGGTCGCGAGGAATATGAAGAAGCGATTCTTCGACATCCGGACAATCGCCAGAAACAGCGCCAATACGCTTCCCAGCAAGACCGCCGCGAACGCCAAACCCAGGGTCGTGAAGAGACCCTGGACAAGGAGGTTCAAAAAGAACGGATCGGTGAGGAAATCGAAATTCATCGGTTATTCTTCGGTTGTCGGGGTGTTGAGCAGGATCGCGTTGTTGACGATCTCGTCGAGTTCGCCGGATTCGATCAGCTGCGCCAGAACCTGGTTGATGACGGTCAGCAGCTCGGCGTTCCCGCTTTGGACCGCGACAGCGGATCCGCCGTCGGGTTCGCCGATCGAGAAGGACGCGATCGCCAGTCCCGACACGTTTTGGAGATAGCCTTCCGCGACCGGTCCTTCGACGATGACCGCATCGACCTGCCCCTGCTGTAGACGGAGGATCAGATCGGGAATCGCGGCCAGAATCGTCGGCTGCGCATTCGGGAAATTGTCCGCGAGCAGATCGGCCTGGATGCTGCCGAGCTGTGCGCCCACGCGGAGCGTCGGCTGATTGAGGCTTTCGATCGAGGTGTAGGTCGCTACGTCTTCGGCCTGGACAAGCACTTGCTGAACGGCTTCGTAGTAGACGATCGAGAAGTCAACGACTTCCTCGCGTTCTGCCGTCGGCGTCATGCCGGCGATGACGAAGTCGACTTTCCCGGCCTGGAGGTCTTCAAGAAGATAATCGAAGGATTTGTTGACAACGCGGAGGTTTTTGCCCAAGGCGTCGGCGATGTGTTTGGCAATCTCGATGTCGATGCCGACGAGAGTTTGTTTGCCTTCCACGTTCATCGGCCATTCGTAGGGCGGATAGTCGGCGGAGGTGCCCATCGTGACGTATTCGGTGTAGGAAGCGTCGATGACGTAAGTGAAGATGTTGGAGGAGTTGCACGCGGCGAGGGACACCGTGATCAGGGCGACCGCCGTCAGGGCGATCAGGTTGAGCCATTTTTTCATATCGAATTCTCCTTTGTGTGGTTGTTTTTGTTCTGTATATAAAAAGTCCCAAAGCGAAAAAATACGCTTCAGGACGGGATTCCCGCGGTGCCACCTTGATTCCGGATTGCTCCGGCACTTGAAGCCGTTAACGTCGGCGACGATCAACTCTGACTGAAGAGGGACGTCGAGAGAGGAAAAAAGAAAAATCCTTGGCAAAATGCCAAGGACGGATTTCCAGCGGTACCACCTTGATTCCGGCCATGCCGGCTCTCGACGTCGTTAACGCAGACCATGCGTTCAAACCTCAAACAAGTTTCGATTTGACAGTTCCCAAGCACGTTCGCGTACCATTGCCGAAACTCGCACCAACCGTTTCGTCTCTGAAGAAAGCGGGTCCGCTACTACTCTAGTTCGTTGCTTTGAGCACGATTATACCAAGTTATGAGCCGCATGCAAGATTCTTTTCGATGAAAGTGTTTTCAAGCCTCAGTTGCGGATTTGGAATAGACCGCACGTGTTTTCATAGGTGATTCTCGACAGTTCCTCATAGGACAGATGGCGGATCGACGCGATTTCGGACACGATGTGATGCAGGAGCATCGGTTCGTTCTCCTTGCCTCGGTAGGGCGTCGGCGCGAGCCACGGGCTGTCGGTCTCGACGAGCAATCGGTCCAGCGGAACGATCGCCGCGACCTCCTTGGGAACGCGCGCGTTCTTGAAGGTGACCGGTCCGGCGAGCGAGATGAACATGCCGAGTTTCAGAAACTCGCCGACCATCTCCGCGGATCCGGAATAGCAGTGCATGATGCCGCGCGTCGTCTTCTTCTTGTGTTCCCGAAGCAGTTCCAGGGTCTCGAGGGACGCGTCGCGCATATGGATGACGATGGGCTTTCCGATCTTGTCCGCAAGGTCGATCTGCCGGATGAAGACCTCCCTCTGCAAGGACGCGTTGGTCTTGTCCCAATAGTAGTCGAGCCCGCATTCGCCGACGGCGACGACCTTCGGATGCAAAACCTGGTTTTGAAGCGTCGACCAGTCGGATTCCCGAATCGAAGCGACCGCCGACGGATGGAACCCGATCGTCGCGTAGACGTTGTCGAACCGTTCGGCGAGTACGATCGCCCGGCGGTTCATCTCGGGATCGTATCCGACGACGTTGAATTTCACGACGCCCTTCTCCATGGCGCGGCGGATCAGATCCGCGGCGCGTTCGTAGAGCGGGTCGTCGTTCAAATGGACATGGGAATCGAAGATCATGCAAACCACCTCCTCTTTATTGTACCATGAAGAACGCGAAAACCGACGAATCGGAACCGAAGTCAAAAAAGGGACTTGCCGGGGCAAATCCCTTTTTGGTTGTGGACGATGCTTACTTCAGGATGTTGACGACGGAGCCGGCGCCGACGGTGTGGCCGCCTTCGCGGATCGAGAACTTCGTGCCTTGTTCAAGGGCGATCGGGTGGATCAGTTCAACGAGCATTTCGGTGTTGTCGCCGGGCATGACCATTTCGATTCCCTTCGGGAGTTCGATGACGCCGGTGACGTCGGTCGTGCGGAAGTAGAACTGCGGGCGGTAGTTCGAGAAGAAGGGGGTATGACGTCCGCCTTCTTCATGGGACAGGACGTAGACCTGCGCCGTGAAGTTCGTGTGCGGAGTGACCGACTTCGGCTTCGCGATGACTTGTCCGCGTTGGACTTCTTCGCGGGCGATGCCGCGCAGAAGGAGACCGACGTTGTCGCCGGCTTGCGCGAAGTCGAGCAACTTGCGGAACATTTCGACGCCGGTGACGACCGAGGCCTTCGTGTCGCGGATGCCGATGATTTCAACGGCTTCGCCGACTTTGACGGTGCCGCGGTCAACACGGCCGGTAACGACGGTGCCGCGGCCGGTGATCGTGAAGACGTCTTCGACGGGCATCAGGAAGGGCTTGTCGACGGGACGTTCCGGGAGCGGAATGTAGGAGTCGACGGCATCCATGAGTTCCATGATCTTGGCTTCCCACTTGGGATCGCCTTCCATGGCGCGCAGGGCGGAGCCGACGATGATGGGGGTTTCGTCGCCGGGGAATCCGTATTCGCTCAGGAGTTCGCGGACTTCCATTTCGACGAGTTCGATCAGTTCGGGGTCATCGACCATGTCGGCCTTGTTCAGGAAGACGACGATCTTGGGAACGCCGACCTGACGGGACAGGAGGATGTGTTCGCGGGTTTGGGGCATGGGGCCGTCCGCAGCGGAGACGACGAGGATCGCTCCGTCCATCTGCGCGGCGCCGGTGATCATGTTCTTGACATAGTCGGCGTGTCCCGGGCAGTCCACGTGGGCATAGTGGCGGATGGCGGTCGAGTATTCGATGTGGGCGGTGTTGATCGTGATTCCGCGCGCCTTTTCTTCCGGCGCGGAGTCGATGGACGCGTAGTCGCGAACTTCGGAGAGGCCTTTCTTCGCCAGAACCATGGTGATGGTGGCGGTCAAGGTCGTTTTGCCATGGTCGACGTGGCCGATGGTGCCAACGTTCACGTGCGGCTTCGTACGTTCGAATTTAGCTTTTGCCATTTGGGTGTTCTCCTTATCTTTTTTATGTTTTGTTGTATTGTCGATATCATCATTATTTTATAACAGTTCGGCGGAGATTGCAACAGAATTGTGCGGGGGGTTCCGGCTCTATCCGTTGCGTTTCTTGACGATTTCTTCGGTGATCGATTTGGGGATCTCTTCGTAATGCGAGAATTGCATCGTGAAGTTGGCGCGTCCCTGGGAGTTCGAACGCAGCGAAGTCGCGTATCCGAACATCTGGGAAAGCGGAACCTTCGCGCCGATTTTCTGCGCATGGCCGTGGGAATCCTGGCCTTCGATGCGTCCGCGACGGCTGGTCAAATCGCCGATGACGTTGCCCATGTATTCGTCCGGAGTGACGACGTCGACCGACATGATCGGTTCGAGGAGGGCGGGTTTGCATTTCTCCTTGGCGGCTTTGAGCGCCATGGAAGCGGCGATTTTGAACGCCATTTCGGAGGAGTCGACTTCGTGGTAGGATCCGTCGAACAACGTCGCTTTGATGTCGAGGACGGGGTATCCGGCCATGATGCCGCCCAGAAGGGCTTCCTGGATGCCTTTGTCGATCGTCGAGATGTATTCTCTCGGAACGACGCCGCCGACGATGGCGTCGACGAACTCATAGCCTTTGCCGGGGTTGGGTTCGAAACGGACCCAGACGTGGCCGTATTGG
>Ga0116204_1000396_pt1 | contig 24752 bp, 22 predicted proteins | sample LakKivwa52mmetaG_FD_94481 | JGI IMG/M metagenome (GOLD analysis project Ga0116204, IMG submission 94481) | Anoxic lake water microbial communities from Lake Kivu, Rwanda to study Microbial Dark Matter (Phase II) - Lake Kivu water 52m metaG | ecosystem: Environmental > Aquatic > Freshwater > Lake... | reverse complement strand
TGTCTTTATTGGAATAGAGGACATTCTTATTGGTATCGATGATCCTGAATTCAATTGCCGGCAGCCTGGCTTCTCCCACAATGGCAACCCTGTATTCCATGTCGGAATAGAATGTCTTGTAGAGTTCGGCCTCTTCGCCCTCAATAAGTACTGCTGCATGATAGTTCCCGTCATGTGTAAAGCCCGATTTCTGGAGTTCAGGAAGACACTCTTTCTTGGCAAATGCCTTGCACTGCGCTAATGAATGGCTGCTAAAGGTGAATGCAAGAAATGCAGCAAATATTATAGTCTTTAGTAGTCTCATAGTTTCTTATTTTACAAATGAATTTCTGATCTGAGCTGTTATGGCTGTAAGCTCCTTAAAAGTTTCGGGGGTCATATCAGTCTTTACCTGGGATTTGAGGATTGTGGTATTCGTTGCCGGGTCATATTCCGGTCTAACCGGGGAGGCATCTATCTTAATTTTATCAAAAACAGCCTTGAGTTTTCCAACTTCAACCATCAGTTCATCAACAGCCGGATTGCCCTTGCTTCTTTCAAGAAGGCTCAGAAGAATGTCAATTGAAAGTTTCTGGTCAATGATCTTGCTGACGAGTTTATTACCGTTGAAATCCTTCATATCAACGAGTTGTGTTGAAATATAGAGCCCCTCAATCCAGCCTCCGACGAGAACCATAGCAGCTGTCGCAGGCTGATTATTGTCCTCAAGATATGAATTTGAATTCATGAAAGTCTGGGACACTATATCCATAATGACTTCCGTATTGTTTATATTCTCCTCCAGGTTATTTATATCTTCCTGTGCAATAGCATCCAGTATACCCAGTCCGTCAGCCATCTTTTTTGCCGCATTCATATAATCTATCAGCAGCTGGGTTTGCTCATACAGGCTCGCAAAGCTCAGGTCGCATGTGTAAACTCCCAGGTTCAGAGCCATAGCCTTGCTGGTAACATAACGATTCATATTGGATACAGGATTGAGCACACTTTCATCAAATTTGGCACCTGCTGATTTGATAAGCATCGCTGATTCAAGAGGAGAAGGCAGGGCATTGAAGATCCTTTCTGCCTGTTTGATATCCTGCAGAATGGCTGCATTATCCTGTGTAAAGGTAACCGGTTTGTCTACATCAGGGGCTTTCTTCCCTCCCTTGCAAGAGGTAAGTAAACCCAGTGCAAGTATAAATACAAACAAAATACCTGAATTGATTCTGTACTTTCTATTCATAGTAAAAGGATTTAATTGTCTAAACGTAATTCACGACTAAATTAGTATTTTATTTTTATTTTTCAAAAACAGTGCCATGTTATTGGCGTATTTCTAACTTTGCCCCAAATTTATTTTTGTGACCAAATCAGACAAAAAGCTGAAAGAGCTCACTGCCCTGTTCAACAAAAAGAACAAACCCGCTATATCGGAAGCTGTCATCCTGCTTCGCGACGAGGAGCCGTTTGAAGGTGTAATTGGCTTATTAACTTCATTTTATAACGGATCTGATGACAAATTCCTGATGAAGACCATAGAAGAGTTCTTTAATGATATAAAGGATCATTCCGTCCGGCCCGAGATCATTGCCGAGATAAGAAAGCCCTGGAAAACCCATACAATAAGCATGCTCGTATCATCCTGCTGGCAGTCGGGGCTTGATTATTCAGACTATCTTGTCGACCTGGCAAGGGTCTTTATTAGAAGCGATTATGTAACAGCCATCGAATGCATGACCGTCATTTCCGAATCGGTGAATAACAGCAACAGGGAAAGAAAGGATGAGATCATTAGGATCATTACCGGAAGCCCGGTCTCGTTCACAAACGAAAAATACGCGCTGACAGAGGAACTGATATCGATACTGAAGAGGTAAACAGAATCAATCCTCAGAGGAGAAATATTTCATAAACTGGGTTCTCTCGTAAACCACAGGCTTTTTGTAGTTCCGGTAATTGAGTTTACCCCTGAACTCATCGACAGATCCGAACCGGTTTTTATCCATCCAGGACTCAATTTTTCTATTCATCTCGCTGATGTACTGAACACCCTTTTCATACAGCACCGAACAGACCTGTACGCTATTCGCTCCTGCAAGAAGGTATTTTACGGCATCTGCACCGGTGTGTACGCCGGTGGATGCTGAAATATCAATCCTGTGGTCCTGGGCGCTTGCCATGGCTATCCATCTGAGTACCAGCCTCATCTCACTGGCGGTACTGAAAACCGGGGCCGGAATGATCTCGAGCTTGTCAATGTTTATATCAGGTTCGTAAAACCTGTTGAACATCACTACACCTTCAACTCTCCTCATGTAAAACTGATCGATCATGTAGAGTATGTTGGAGAATTTGTATCCTATCTTTATGGCAACAGGGATCTTAAGTACTTTTTTCAGCTTTTCAATGAGGTCGAAATAGATCTTTTCAGAGTCAGATGAAGTCTTTTTCTTATCGGTCGGCAGGAAGAAAACATTTATCTCAATGGCATCAGCACCTGCGTCAGCAATGTTTTTTGCAAAACCTGTCCATCCTTCCGATGAAAAACAGTTAATGCTCGGGATCACCGGAATGCTGAGTATCTCCTTGGCTTTCCGGATCAGATTGAGATATTCATCAACAGAGTGGGATTTAAGGTAATTTGCAATATAGTCATCTGCTTCAGGATATCCTGAAGATGAAGGCACAGTGCTGATAAAATGGTTTATCTGTTCCTCGAAAAGTGATTTAAGCACAACTGCGCCTGCACCGCTGTCCTCAGCTTCCTTCAGCGACCCGGGAGTCGATGTAAGCCTGCTGCTGCTGACAATCAGAGGGCTCTTCAGGTTCAGCCCAAGATATTTTACCGCTAATTTATCCATATCCTATCCATTATTTCGTAACTGACTAACCAGCAACCAGCAACTTTTAGCCACCGAAGCCTTGTCGCTTACGCTCCATGGCTTCAGCGACGGAGCGGCGAAGGTTGGCCAGCAATTAATTTCTCTCACCAAATATAATACTTCCGATTCGTATTAAAGTGCTCCCCTCCTCAACAGCGATGTGAAAATCGCCTGACATTCCCATTGAAATCTCTTTAAACGACTGATTATCTTTAAAATAAACTTCCCTGAGTTCTGTGAAATAATCGGCCAGTTCCCTGAATTCTTTCCTGATCTGAATATTGTCGCCGGTAAAGGTTGCCATACCCATTACCCCGCATATCCGTACATTGTGAAGCAACCTGAATTCTCCTGACATGATCATTTCTTTGGCTTCAGGCAAGCTGAATCCATATTTCGTTTCTTCACTGGCTATATGGAACTGAAGGAGGCAATCAGTGACCCTTCCTGATTTCAGGGATTCGCTGTTGATAACCTTTAAGAGCCTGAATGAATCGACTGACTGTATCATTGCGACAAACGGGACTATATATTTGACCTTGTTGGTCTGGAGGTGACCAACAAAGTGCCATTCAATATCAGCCGGAAGATGCTCCTTTTTTAAAATAAGCTCATTCACCCTGTTCTCACCGAATAACCGATGACCGGTGTTATAGGCTTCAAGGATCTCATGTGCAGGTTTCGTCTTCGATACGGCTACCACCTTTACAGAAGGCGGGATCTGCTGCTTCAGGGAAATGATATTTGCAGCTACAGTGGTCATATTCTGAATTTAACCCTCCCTCCTGCAGTTTGTTTTGTCTTCACCGCTTCCCTCGGACTCATTGGGGGATGGGTTCATTTAAGTTTCAATCCAGCAAGTGTATTACCAGGCCGCTTCGCAGCTTTGGCTCGAACCATGTGGTTTTTGGAGGCATTATCTTTCCTGAATCGGCTATTGTCATAAGCTGCTTCATTGAAACGGGATATAACGCGAATGCCACTTTCATCTCACCGCTGTCGACCCTTTCCTTAAGCACCTTCAAGCCACGTATTCCTCCGATAAAATCAATCCGTTTAGACCTGCGCAGATCCTGAATATCAAGAATCGGCGTCAGAACCTGGCTGGTCAGTATCGTGACATCCAGCACCCCTTCCGGATCTTTGTCATCATAGGTTCCGGCTTTTGCCGTAAGGCTGTACCATTCGCCATCGAGGTACATTGAGAAATTATGAAGTTTACGCGGTTTATATATTTTGGTGCCTTTATGCTTTATTTTGAATCCATTTTCAAGCCTGGCCAGAAACTCTGATGCTGTAAGTCCGTTCAGATCCTTCACTGTCCGGTTGTAATCAATTATCCTGAGCTGATCATCGGGGAAAAGGACAGCAAGAAAAAAGTTATATTCCTCGTCACCTTCATGCCTTGGGTTATTCTCGCGCTTTTCCTTTCCGACCAGAGCTGCGGCTGCTGTCCTGTGATGTCCGTCAGCGACATAGGTGAAGGGCACTTTTTCAGCAAAAGCCTGCTCTATCCTGCTGTTTGTTTCCGTGTCGCGGACAACCCAGAAATGGTGCCCGATCCCGTCCTCAGCCGTAAAATCGTATTCAGGCTTCTCCTTTTTCACAATTTTCCTGACAGCAGAATCAATCGCCTTCACGGCAGGATATGTCAGGAATACAGGTTCAATGTTGGCATTGTTTGTCCTTATATGGATCATCCTGTCCTGCTCCTTGTCAGGCCTGGTAAGCTCATGTTTCTTTATTATCCCGTTCAGGTAATCGTCAACTGAAGCACATCCGGCTATACCGTACTGGGTACGTCCGGCCATTGTCTGTGCGTATATATAAAAATGCGGCTCATCATCCTGCACAAGCCATCCATTCTTTTTCCAGAGGTCAAAGTTACTGTTTGACTTCATGTATACTTCTCCGGAATGAACATCAATATCGGCCGGCAGGTCAATCTCTGCCCGTGTAATATGAAGCAGTGAGCACTCTTTCCCTTTTGCCATCTCACGTGCTTCCATGGTGTTCATCACATCATAAGGCAGGCATGCAAGGTCTTCAGCGATCTCCCGGGGAGGCCGGACCCCCCTGAATGGTTTAACTATTGCCATCAGATTTCTTCCTGTTTCTACTTGTTTAACTTGAATTCTTCGTTTCCTGATTTAAAGTAATCTGCAATCTGCCGTGCTGCTGCCACTCCGGCATTTATATTTGCTTCTTCCGTCTGGGCTCCCATTTTCTTCGCGGTAAACAGGAACCTGCCTTTGAATTTCTCTTCAAAAACAGCCTTGGAATCCGGTTCAACGTCAGAGAGGTACCTGAAATCAGGCCTCTCACCGAGGATCTTAATCAATCCTTCCTCATCAATTACTTCCTTCCGTGCAGTATTGATCAGGACAGCGTCAGCAGGCATATTCTTAAGCAGATCGTACCCTATTGATTTTTTTGTCTTGTCGTTTGCAGGCATATGGAGTGAGACATACCGGCATTTTGAATATAATTCAGCCGCGCTGCCGCATGGCTCGACGCCTTCAGCCTTCATGACCCTCTCATCAACAAAAGGGTCATATGCCATGGTTTCCATCCCGAATCCCCTGGCTATAAGGGCCATATATTTCCCCACATTCCCGAAAGCATGCAAGCCCAGTCTCTTGCCTCTCAGCTCACTTCCCGATTTCCCGGCAAATCCTCCACGGGCATTGTAAAGCATCATTCCAAAAGCAAGCTCAGCCACGCCATTCGAGTTCTGCCCGGGTGTGTTCATCGCCACCACTTTATGTGCCGTACATGCCTGAAGATCAAGATTATCATATCCTGCTCCTGCCCGGACAACGATTTTCAGTTTTTTTCCTGCATCGAGCACCCGTGAGGTTACCATGTCACTGCGGACTATCAGTGCATCAGCGTCAGCAACTGCTTCAAGCAGTTCCGGCTCATCCTTATAGTTTTCCAGCAGCGCCAGTTCATGGCCTTCAGCATCGGTTACCTGCCTTATAAGCTCAATTGCAGACAGAGCAAAAGGTTTTTCTGTTGCAACAAGTATTTTCATATAGATAGTCTTTAATTGTTCTTTTCAAATTCCTTCATTGCATCGATCAGGGCCTGTACGCTTTCCACCGGAAGCGCATTGTAAGTCGAAGCCCTGAAGCCCCCGACGGAACGATGTCCTTCTATTCCTACGAGTCCCCTTGATTTGGCAAAATCTGCAAACGGCTGTTCCAGTTCCTTGTACTCAGGAGTCATTACAAAGCAGATATTCATGACTGAACGATCCTCAGGGTCACTGACAGTTGAGACAAACAGCTTGTTCCTGTCAATCTCATCATAAAGCATCTGTGCTTTCTCATTGTTCTTTTTATGCATAACCGCCAGTCCGCCAAGCTCTTTAAGCCATTTCAGTGTTTGCTGTGCGGCAAATACTGCAAATACCGGAGGCGTGTTGAACATCGATTCAGACTTAATGTGCGTCCTGTAATCAAGCATTGTTGGAATCGGACGCGTAACCTTTCCGAGCACATCTTCTTTAATAATGATAAGGGTAACTCCTGCAGGTGCAAGGTTTTTCTGGGCTCCCGCATATATTATTGAATATTTTGAAATATCAACGGGTCTGCTGAAAATATCTGACGACATATCGGCAACCAGCGGGATTTTAACATCGGGATCTTTTTTCAGTTCCGTGCCGTAAATAGTATTATTGGTTGTAATGTGAAAGAAGTCTGCATCATCCGGAACTGAATAGCCTTTAGGGATATAACTGAAATTCCTCTCTTTTGATGATGCAACCTCGACTGCTTCACCGTACAGTTTTGCTTCCCTGAATGCCTTGCCTGCCCATTCACCTGTAACAAGATAGGCTGATTTTTTCTCCATGAGATTAATCGGCACCATCGTAAACTGAAGGCTTGCACCTCCCCCGAGGAAAATAACCTGGTATCCTGACGGTATAACAAGCAATTCCTTTACCAGGGCAATTGTGTCGTTCATGCATGCAATGAATTCCTTGCTGCGATGGGATATTTCAAGAACAGATAATCCTGATCCCGCAAAATCCTTTATCCCTTCAATACTTTTATCAATTGTATACTGAGGCAGTATTGAGGGACCTGCATAAAAATTGTGTTTTTTCATAATGATTATATTTTATTAGTTAATGTTCCGGTTTGTGTTTGTAAAAATATTAAATATTACAGACAAGGATGTCTCCTTTTATGACAGGTATTTTGTCGGTATAATCAGGTGTCAGGCAGAATCCGATGCAATCATCCAGTCCTTTTTCCCTTAGCCGGCTTCTCTGCGCCACCTTCCCGATGTATCCAGGCAGATCATTTTTTGCCAGCGACCAGAGGTCGATGGCAGCATGGGTTGAATCGCAGACGGTTAAATAATTACCGCTCAACATAAGTCTTTCTGCAAAAGCACCGGCACAAATAGTGTCTTCCAGGTTAAACCTGTTCTTCCATCCTGCACAGAAGAGGATGACATCCTTCTCCTGTTTCAGGAGCCAGCCTGCAAGAGCACTTATGTTAAGGAATGATCCAATAACTATAGCATGAGCCGATGATGCCAGCCTGATGATCCCTGTACCGTTGGTAGTACTGTAAACGATGGTTTTACCCTTCACCTTTTCGCGGGTGAAGTTGAATGGCGAATTTCCAAAGTCAGCAAAATCAAGTATATAGCCATCTCTTTCGGCAGCAACAAGGTAACCCCGCTTCTTAAAATCCCTGGCTTCTTCAACCTCACCGACAGGGATAATTGACTCCGCACCGTTGGCAAAGGCGGTACAAATGGCTGATGTTGCCCGCAGTATATCAATAATGACCACAACCGAATCTGAATGCAGCTCAGGTTCATACAGAGCAGGCGAAAAACAGGTATCCAGTTTCCTTTTAATCATATGAAAGACATTAGTGTGTCAGGGGTGCGTCAGGGTATTGCTGCCTTAATCCTGTTTATTGTAAAACGGCAAATTAACTACTTTGGCCTTAAGATCCTTGCTACGGATGCGGATAAAGATTTCTGTGTCAGGTTTCCAGAATCCTTTTATGAGGTAAGCCATCCCGATACCCTGCTTCAGCACAGGAGACATGGTACCCGAGGTTACCTCGCCTATATTATTGCCGTCATGGTCAACGACCTCATAGTGCTGACGGGGTATACCGCGGTCGATCATCACAAAACCCTTCAGTCTTCTGTCAGTTCCTTCATTTTTCTGCCTCTGCAGAATCTCCTTATCAATAAAATCCTTTGAACCGGTAAATTTTGTGATCCATCCCAGACCGGCTTCAATAGGCGAAGTCTGATCATTAATATCGTTACCGTACAAACAGAATCCCATTTCCAGCCTGAGGGTATCGCGTGCTCCAAGGCCTGTCGGCTTGATGCCAAACTCCTTACCGGCATCAAAAACGGCGTTCCAGAGCCTGGGCCCCTCTTCGTTCCTGACATATATTTCGCATCCCCCGGCTCCTGTATATCCTGTTGTGGAGAATATTACCTTTTTAATGCCTGCGAATTCGACTTCCCTGAAGGTATAATACTCCATATCAGTTACAGGCTCTGCCGTCAGCTTCTGCATTGCTTTGAGCGCCATTGGTCCCTGAATGGCCAGCTGGGCGGTCTCATCGGATGCGTTGACAAGGTCCCTTCCTGACACAAGTCCAAACCTTTCTGCATTCCGAACGCACCAGTTCCAGTCTTTATCGATGTTGGAGGCATTCACAACCAGAAGATATTTTTCCGGGTTGAAGCGGTATACGAGAAGGTCATCGACAATACCTCCTTTGCCATTTGGGAAACAGGAATACTGTATCTTGCCGTCATGCAGAAGTGACACATCATTTGAAGTTACATATTGGAGGAAGCTTAAGGCTGAAGGACCTGTAACCCAGAATTCTCCCATATGGGATACGTCAAAAACCCCGACTTTTTCACGGACAGTCATATGCTCGTCATTTATCCCTGTATATTCTACCGGCATATTGAAGCCTGCAAAAGGCATCATTCTGGCTCCTGCCTCAATATGAAAACTGGTAAAAGGAGTATTTTTCATGTTGTTATCAGTTTTAGACGTAAAAGGTGCAAAACAGTTTGTAAAAGTCGTAAAGAGAATAATCAATAAGAGTGACTATTATCAGAATTCAAGGATTTTGAATTCAACTCTTCTGTTCACTTTTCTTCCTTCAGCAGTAGTATTGTCTGCAATCGGCTGCGATGGGCCGTAACCTTTGAATTCCAGTCTTTCCCGGTTGATGCCTTTCACGACCAGGTATTCCACAACTGCCTGAGCCCTGTTCTGCGAAAGCCTGTTGTTCAGATCAATGCTTCCTGTGTTGTCGGTGTGCCCCGATATCTCTATCCTCATGAGCGGGTTGTCTTCCAGTATGCCGGCAAGCCTGTCAAGCTCCGAATAAGAGCCTGTTGTCAGTATAGCTTTGCCTGTCTCAAAGAGTATGTTATTAAGCACCACCTTCTTCCCGACCTTCACCCTGATCAGGGTTGCGTCAAGCTTATATACTTCTTCCGCATATGTTGTGGGAATGTTAACCCGTTTCATATCAGAAAGGAATCCGGCAGCCCTCAGGTCAATCATGTAGGATTTCTTTTCCGGGAGTTTTATCCTGTAGGTGCCATCGGCATCAGAGCTGGCAGTCGTTCCTGTCACCAGGTCAGTATCAAGGTCGATGACATCAATTTTGGCGAAAACAGGCTCTCCCGTTTCGGAATCAGTGACGGTACCGATCAGGTATAGAATCTTTTCCCGCGGAGGTTCCGGTAAAACAGGTTCCGGTTCAGGGACAGGAATGATCTCCTTAACGATCACCACAGTGTCCCTCAAAATGACTGTATCCGGTTTAGGAGGTTCTACAGGGATGATAACCGGTTCCGGTGGAAGAATCCTGCCGCTGTAAATATCAAGGCCGCCCATACCCTCACTTCTGTTGGAGACAAAATAGAACAGCTTATTATTGCCCTGGGCCGGATGGAAGAACAATTCATCCCACGGGGTGTTCAGTGGGTATCCGGAATTAACAGCCTTACGCCACTCACCATTCTCATTTTTAACACTATAGAAAATATCAAAGCCTCCTATTGTGGTATGTCCCCTGGAAGCAAACCAGAGTGTGTCGCCTTTTACCGAAAACCTGACAGATTCCTCGTCATAAGGTGTGTTGATTGCCGGTCCTGCGTTAACAGGTTTTGACCATTTCCGGTCATTAAGCTTGCTTATATAATAGATATCCTTCCCTCCAAGCGCATCCTTTCCGTTATCAGTGACAAACCATATCTCATCACCCGAAGGAGAAAACGTAAATGATGTTTCCGATCCTTTTGTATTGATTTTGAATGGTATGGCCGAAGGAGACCTCCATTTTCCTCTTTTCCTTTCCGACACCATGATATCGCCTCCATTCTCATAGCCTGCATATATAAATAATTTATCTCCCGTGGGTGACAGATAAAGAGGTGTTTCGCAAAGATCTGTGACCAGGTTCTTTCCCGGTGTGACGGGGAATGTCCATGATCCGCCGGCCAGTGAAGAGACATAAATGTTCTCGTCATAACGTGAGTCATCATACCTGGTGCTGGATTTTGACAGCTGACGCCGGGAAGCAAAGTACATTGTCTCGCCGTCTGAGGAGAGCAATTGTGAATAATCATCTGCAAAAGAATTGATATTTGATCCGGCATTCCTGATCTCTATCCTGAGTGTATCCTTTGTTATCTCAATCGCCGAAATGCATTCTTCAAGATATTTTTTAGCGGCTGCGATGCTCTCTTTCGGTTTCTTTCCTTTCAGACTGAGATAGTCATTGAGCATCTCAACAGCTGCGCTGAATCTACCGGCATACTGCAGCGCTCTTCCGGCAAGAAGAAGTATATCCCTGGTAAGCGAACTGTCGAGCTCAGCAGCTTTCACGAGGAATCCTGCCGCCTCTTCCTTGTTATCGGAGAAGAGGGCAGAGACTCCCGTTTTGTAATTAAGTTCAGGATTCACGCTGTTATATGCTGTTGCCCTGAGGTATTCATCATATGCACTGCCGTAATATATGCCTTTGACAACGTAATAACTGTCACCGGCCTTGACATGCTTCCATGCTTTCCTGAAGCCTTCCCGTTCATTCCTGAAGTCGCTCCTGGGGATTTTAATATCAGCCTGCGCCTGAAGGCTTAAAGAACTCAGCAGGAACAGTGCACATAGAGAATGCAGACTTTTCATCATGATTCCGTTTTTGTCAGTATAAAATTAACACTTATTTCCCTTTTTCAAAAAAGCACTGCAACCTAATTCAAATAACTGATGTCATCAGAAATAAATAATACTATATTTGTTTCATAATTCTTTGCATCTCTTTAAACCGATTCTATAACTGCGTACCATGGATTACAGGTATATCAATACTGAGTATCTTGATTCAGTATCAGGGGGCGACAATGATATCTTCCTGGAGATTGCGGGCATTTTCAGGGAACAGGTTGTTGAATTTCACAACGATATGAAATCGCTCCTGGAAAGGAAAGATTATCACAGCCTTGGCTTGCTGGCTCACAAAGCCAAGTCGTCTGTTGCGATCATGGGGATGAATGATCTCGCTGTGATGCTGAAGGCATTTGAACTTCAGGCAAAGGAAGAAAAGGAAACTGATAAATACGAATTTTATATATCAAGATTCAGAAGCGAAACTGAAGAGGCGTTGAAAGAGATTGATGACCTTATCAGTAAAAAACAAAAGAAGGAATAAATGATCCATTTTGACAAAGAAGGGAGGATAGATATCATAACCTTTTCAGTTGACAGGATAAATGCCCTGATCACTGAAGAGATCAGAAATGAGATAAGCAAGCTGTTTGAAAATCCGAATTCCAGGGTTGTAATTGATCTCAAAGGAGTTCAATATATTGACAGTTCAGGGTTCGGCTGCTTTCTCTCAATAATGAAAGCCGCACGGAACAATTACGGCACAATAAAATTTGCCAGTCCTGAGCCTTCTGTCATGGAAGTCTTCGTCACCCTGCACCTGAACAGCGTCTTTGAAATCTTTGACGACAGGGATGAATGTGTGAGATCAATGCGGTAGCCGGGGACTTATTGCCATAAAAGCATCGTAAAAATGTCATAATGACCTGATTGTATTCAACTGTGAATTTTGTTACTGATGTAACCGGAATCTGGTATCAGTGTTTAAAAATAATCTGCAATATTTTTTTGGCAAAGAGAGTGAGGTTTCATAACTTCAAAACCTGATAAAACTGATCCCCAATGAGTGAAAAGATTCTTGAAACCCTGATGCAGTTGTTTGCTCTTATAGCAAAGCCTCAGGCTGACGATACTGAAAGAAGAGGTGTGGTTGAGGCTTTTCTGAAGCGGTTGCTTAACCAGGAGCTCGTAAAGGTATACCTTGCCAAATATGATGAAGCATTTGAAGAGGCCAGGAAGAAGCTTGAAAAGAGCAGCGCTGAACGTCGTGAAGGTGCAATAGCAATCAGGATACGCAAACTCTGTAAAGACATAAATGAACAGGGCCAGCTTGACCAGGAGCAGAGAATAGTTGTTGTCATCCAGGCTCTTGAGTTCTGCAAATCAGGCAATGCCGAGGTAAGCCTGCTTGAACGCGGCTTCATAAATACTCTCGCCGAAGGACTGAACATCAGCGAAGAAGAGTATGCATTCATTGAAAGCTTTGTTCTTAATTCATTCGATGATATACCTGATAATCAAAATATTCTGCTGGCAGACGGGAACGAAACCAATACCCTGTCCGAAGCCAAGCATATTTACAAAGAACTGCTTAAGGGACAGATATGGTTTCTATTCGTACCATCGGTGAAAATGTATTTTGCCAGGTTCAGGGGATCAGGCGAGTTATCAATGAACGGTCAGCTTCTTCAGGAAGAAAAGGTTTATCCTTTCGGCCAGGGATCTTCAATAAAAGGCTACAAGATAAAACCAATCTACTACTGGGATGTGACGATGCAGTTCCTGATGGAGGAATTCAAGGCATCCAGGGTGGTTTATGAAGTGAATAACATCGAGTACAGGTTCAAGAGCGGGAAGGTCGGAATCCACCATATGAGCTTCAAGGAAGAGTCGGGCAGAATGGTAGGTATCATGGGGGCCAGCGGCGCAGGCAAGTCAACCCTGCTGAGTGTGCTAAACGGCACCAATTCACCAAACGACGGGGAGGTGCTTATCAATGGAGTAAGCATACATAAGGACCAGGAGAAGATCAAAGGCCTGATAGGGTATGTTTCGCAGGATGACCTCCTGATTGAGGAACTTACGGTCTTCGAGAACCTCTATTACAATGCCAAGCTCTGCTTTGACAATCTTACCGACGAGGAGATAATTGACAGAGTTGATACAACACTGAAGAATCTTGGCTTGTTTGAGATACGCGACATGAAGGTGGGTAGTCCGCTTAATAAAAAAATCAGCGGCGGCCAGAGAAAGAGGCTGAATATATCGCTTGAGCTTATCAGGGAGCCTGCAATCATGTTCCTCGACGAACCAACCTCAGGCCTCTCTTCGCGTGACTCGGAAAATATCCTCGACCTGCTCAAGGAACTGGCGCGCAAGGGAAAACTGCTGTTCATCGTTATCCACCAGCCCTCATCGGATATTTTCAAGATGTTCGATAAGCTCATAATACTCGATACAGGTGGCTACCTTATCTATAATGGCAATCCGATTGAATCAATCGAGTATTTCAAGAAGAAGATCGAACAGGCAAATTACAATGAGAGCGAGTGTTACGTGTGCGGTAATGTAAACCCCGAGCAGATCTTCAATATTGTTGAGACCCGGGTATTTACTGAAAGCGGACAACCGACAGATACCAGGAGAATCTCGCCGGCCGACTGGAGCACGCTTTATAAAAGCGAGTCCCGGGAGGAGGTTATAGAGCGCGGCACTACAATACCTGATATCAACTTCAAGACGCCAAATAAAATAAAACAGTGGTTTGTATTTGCCAAGCGGGATATACTTTCAAAAATTGCTGATACCCAGTATATGCTGATCACCCTGCTTGAAGCCCCTGCCCTTGCCGTTGCACTTTCATTCCTTATCAGGTACTTCGACGAAAGCGCGGTGAATCCCGGCTACACACTCCATGATAACAGTAACCTCCCGGTATATATCTTCATGTCGGTTATCATTGCGATTTTCATGGGTTTGACCGTCAGTGCCGAAGAGATCATCAAGGACAGGAAGATACTCAAGAGAGAGGCTTTCCTGAACCTGAGCTGGAACAGTTACCTGATGTCAAAAGTCTTCGTGCAGATGGCTATATCGGCAATCCAGGCTCTCACTTTTGTGATTATCGGAAACCTGATCACAGGTATCAGAGGCATGTGGTTTGAATACTGGCTGGTGCTGTTTGCATGCTGGACAGGTGCAAATATTATGGGATTGATCATCTCCGACAGCTTTAAAGCTGTTGCAACAATATATATGTGGATCCCCTTCCTTGTCATTCCCCAGATAATACTGAGCGGTATCATGGTCAAGTTTGAAAAGCTTAATCCGAATCTGTCCTCGCCGGTTGAAATACCATGGTATGGCAACATTATAACAGCGCGATGGGGTTATGAGGCGCTTGCAGTTAAACAGTTCAAGGATAACCGGTATGAAAGACAGTTCTATATATACGACAAGGCGATGAGCAAAGCCAAGTTCAAGAAAGATTACTGGGTTTCAAAGGTAAAGGGTTATCTGGATGGTATTGAGAATGAACTTGAAAGAGGCACAAGAAGTAATGAATTCGAAAAAAGGCTCACACTTGTATACAATGAAATAAAGAAAGAACAGAGTGAAACTCCTGAATTGAGATTTGAGCATGTCGAGCTTCTGAAGCCTGATAAGATTACTCCTGAAATAGCGGGAGAGGCAATCAATTATGTGGAAAGCCTGAGAAGATATTATATCCTATACTCCAATAACGCCAAAGACCGGAAGGAAGCACTGATGACAAAGCTTGAATCACAGGACAGTAAAGCCTTCCTGAAAATGAAGTTCGATTATACCAATGAAGCTCTGAAAGAATTTGTGACCAATGAGAAAGAGATGGATAAGATAATTGAATATAAGGGAGAAATTATCCAGAAACTTGAACCCATATATATGGATCCGAAGCATAACTTCATCAAAGCTCATTTTTATGCACCGACAAAAAAACTGTTCGGTCTCGAGCTGGATACCTTTGTCATGAATGTAATTGTACTCTGGTTTATAGCGATAGTACTATATTTAGCGCTTTATTTCAGGCTGTTAAAGAAATTCCTCGATTCCGGAGAGGTAGCCATGGGCAAAAAACTCAAAGGTTCAGAATAATGCAAAAAAAGAGGGGCTCCACGCCCCTCTTCAATTATCCGGGAAACCGATCTGATTAAGTCGTATTCACAAAAGTAATACTATTCTACTATTTCTATCATCTTGAACGGCACCCTGATGATAGATTCATAATCTTCACCGGCTTCCAGCATATCTTCGTCGTCTTCCTCGTAATACCAGTTGACCTCAACTTCATTTTTGGCTTTATGTATCGCCTCAAGTTTCTTAAAGACATCGAGAATGCATTTCGATGAACTGGTATTGAAATACTCCAGCCTGATATTGACAACAGTTTTGGGAAGAGGAGTATCCTTATAACTGTCAAGCCAGTCTACAAGGGGTTTGTAGAACTCAACTGAGTTTTCGGGGATTGAACGGCCTTTGATTTCAAATACACCTGCAGATGCATCAAATTTAACAGTTGGGGTTTTCGGTGTTCCTTCAATAACGATCGGTTCCATCTTATTAAGTTTTAAAGTTTATTTATGTGTTTAAATTTCCTGTTTGGCTTCTACACCTTCATCTACCAGTATATTCAGGTAGAAGAACGAGTATTTATCATTATATTCCTTAAATGAATAATCAAGCTTATTGCCTGTCTTCCTGGCAATGTCAACAAGTCCCAGGCCGCCTCCGCCCTTGGCAGAGATCCTCTGATGATTGAGAATGAACTTGTAGAGTTCCTTGATCTCTTCCTGTGACGATCTGTTGATCCTTTTTATCTTCTCCTCAAGTTTCTCAATATTTTCGGCATGTACAAAATTGCCGGTTATAATCTTGTAACCGGTATCAACTTTCTGTACAACAAGCAGGCCGAACTTTTCGGAGGACTGATCTTCATAATCCTCGGGTACCCTGTCAACATGATGATACAGATTCTGAAGACTTTCGACAAGTACATTATAGACCTTTTTCCTGAGCTTTGACTGCTCATTGGCTTCTGCCATTTTGTCCTCAACCGTATCAAGAACATGATTAATGACATCCGAATCAACGTTGCCCTTGTAAAAAAGTATAACGTTGTTTTTCGCCTGGTCCTTTACGTAATTCTCAATATCAAAGCCCATTTAAGCTTCCCTTTTTGGGTAAGGTCTCTTTTCCCGATAGCAAATATAATAAAAATATAAAGTTACCAAATTATAACTAGTTCACTTCATTTTAATAAAATTAGCACTATTTTTTGACAAACCTATGCAAATGTTGTGATAAACAACAGGATTATGATGATTTCACCGCCCTGCGATGTTTCATTGTACCTGCATAAAGTTCAAACTCCGCCAGTATGCACTCAAGAGATCCGTTGAAGAGAACCTGCTTTGACCTGGGTTTGAGCCCGATATCAGCCAGAAGCTCCCTGCCGGGAGTAATGATCCAGGCCCTGAAACCCGGGTAGGAGTGCTTCAGGGTTGTGCCGATCATGCTGTACAGTTCCTTTAGATCGCCTGGCTTTAACCTCCCGCCGTACGGGGGATTCATGACCAGGAATCCCTCTTTTCCGGCAGGCCTGAGATCCCTGAAATCAGATACTTCAATTGATATTGAATCAGCAAGGCCGGCATTTGCTATATTTATAAATGATTGCTTTACAGCTTTTTCTGAAATATCGCTCGCTGATATCCTCACAGGTGGTTTCCGGATCATCCCGTCGGATACATCTTTCACCTTCCTGAAGAGGGATGCATCAAAGTCGTTCCATTTCATGAATGCGAACTCCTTTCTGAATTTTCCCGGCGGTATCCGGCATGCCATCATCCCCGCTTCCACGGGAATTGTACCTGATCCGCACATCGGATCTGTAAGTGCAACGGAGGCATCCCATCCGGAAAGAAGCAGTATCCCTGCTGCCAGCACCTCATTGAGAGGAGCTTCCGGATTCCCCTGCCTGTATCCCCTTTTATACAAAGGCACACCTGATGAATCGATTGAAATATCCGTATACTGACCGCTTATATGAAGATTGATAAGTATCCCCGGATCGGACGTGTTTACTGACGGCCGCCTGCCCGTAAACTTCCTGAAATGATCAGCTATCGCATCCTTTACCACAAGCCCCGGGTATGCTGTATGGGTAAAAAGCTTTGAATTCACAACTGATACAACCGAGAAAGTTGTGTCGGGATCCAGGAATGATGACCAGTTTATCGCTGAGCTCTTCCTGTAGAGATCCTCTCCGGAGCTTATCATGAATCCATCAACCAGCTTAAGAACCGACAATGCGGTCCTGGCGCAGTAATTAACCCTGTACATCAATTCCCTGTTGCCTTCGAACAGTACTGCCCGGTTTGCAATTTTCAGGCCCGCTGCACCAAGCATCTTAAGCTCGCCTGCCAAAACATTCTCAAGACCATAAAGAGTTTTTGCTATAAATTTCATTAATAATAAACTAACGGTAATTTCCGGATAAAATTAACATTTAAGCGGATTAAAATGCCTTACTCATAAAACAAACATAACCGACAACAATAATGTATACTTACACGTTTAAAAAGTCGTCAGAATAGATTACCTTGGTAAAAAATAATAATCCGACACAATGAAAAGATCATTCTCAATTACATGGATTACTGCCATTATTCTAACATCCCTGATGACATCCTGCGAGAAGGAGCTTCCTCTTGATGAAGCAATTATAGGAAGATGGGAGGTTATCTCATATAAATATATTCTATATGAGAATAACGTAAAGAGATCAGAAGTTACAATGTTCCTTGAAGCTGATGAAATGGAGCTGCAGTTTGCGGAAGGAGGAGCGGGACTAATGTACAATTCAGGTCAGCTAGCAGGCAATTTCAGCTGGACACTGACCGGAAATACTCTTACAGCCATTTTCAGCAATGCGAATTATGTATGGCAGATAACCATTGAAAAAGACACACTTGTGTGGTCATATACTGAAAGTGAAGTTGAGAATAATATCACCTTTAAATATGAGTTCTTCTACACGGCAGTGAGGGTAAGCTGATTAATGCTTATCAGCTGCACTATCTCTGCCTGTAGCCCAGGATGCTGTTATAGGTATCCCTGTTATTGATTATCTCGAGGGCTTTGTGAATCACATGATCCTTCTCATTGATAATACGGTAATATTCGTTTAAATGCCATATATTACTGGCAACCAATCCTTTCAGAACCATAAGTATTTCGTTTTCTGAAACCCTGTACTGAGGTTCATTATATACAACCCCGGCTTTTTCTCCTGCTTTTATGAAATCCTGGATTTCGCCGTCAGTGAACTGGAATCTGTATTTATAATCATCAAAAGTTTTAAATTCCTTATTTATCCTTGTCCTGTTTTTATCGGCGTATTCAAGAACAAACGAATTGAGCACGCCTCTCCTTACCAGGCTCCTGTAGTAATCGGAATAATTTGAAGTATCGGCTGAAACGAAAATATCAGGCATAATACCTCCTCCCCCATAGACAGTACGTTTATTAATAAGAGTTCTGTACTTCAGTGAATCAGGCAGGCGTATACTATCAGCGGAGATCATTTCGCCTGTGGAATAGCGCTTAAAAAAATTTGCGACATATTTATCATAGCCTTCATTATACGGGCTCTGAATTGATCTGCCTGTGGGAGTGTAATAACGTGCAACTGTAAGTCTTATCATTGAGCCGTCGGTAAGCCAGTACTGGTTCTGCACCAGTCCCTTGCCGAATGTCCTCCTTCCTATCACCACGCCCCTGTCCCAGTCCTGCAGAGCGCCGGCAAATATCTCGCTTGCCGATGCGGAACCCTCGTCAACCAGAACCACAACCCTGGCAGATGAAAGAGTTCCGGTCCCGGTAGATTTATATTCCTGTTTCGGCGTCTTCCTCCCCATGAGGTAAACCAGCAGGTTTGAATTTGAAAAGAAGTTGTTTGCAAGCTCGGTGGCAGCTATCATATATCCTCCACCGTTGCCCCTTAGATCTATTATCATGTTTTTTACACTGCTTTTTTTAAGCATGGCAAGAGCATCCTCAAACTCCTTTTCGGTTGTGGCGGCAAACTTATTGAACTTAACATATCCTGTCTCCCTGTCGAGCATGTAGGCTGCATCAAGGCTGTTTATGGGGATCTTATCACGTATGATGGTAAAGTCGAGAATGCTTTTTTCACTTTTCCTGTAAATATTGAGTTTCACTGAAGTTCCTTTTGGTCCCATCAACCTGCTTCTCACACCGTTTGTTGAGATACCGATCCCTGTTACTTTTTCGCCGTTTATTGCTATAATCCGGTCACCTGCACGGAGACCGACCTTTTCTGAAGGTCCTCCTGAAATGGGTTCAATCACGATAATCGTATCATAAAGAAGGTTGAACTGAATGCCGATTCCTTCAAAGTTACCCTGGAGAGGCTCATTCATATCCTTCACATCCTTTGCCGAAATATAGGTTGAATGGGGATCAAGATTCCTGAGCAGGTCAATTATGACTTTTTCGGTGAGCCTGTCAAGGTTTGTAGTGTCGACATACCAGGAATCAATAAGACTCAGTGTCCTTCCTATCTTGAAAGTACCTTCATTCAGCACCTGCGAGAATGCCGTGCCTGAAAGCATTATCGCTGCGGTTATGGTTACTAAGACAATGTTTCTGATTTTCATTCGTCGCGTTTATAGTACTCTAACAATTTGTATGCCCTTTTGGTTGCGTGTTGCCCTGAGCCATTATTCCCATTCTATAGTAGCGGGAGGTTTTGAGCTTATATCATAAACAACCCTGTTTATTCCTTTAACTTTATTTATGATCTCGCTTGATATTGCTGCCAGGAAATCGTGAGGCAGAGGCGACCAGTCGGCTGTCATCCCGTCGGTGGAACTGACAGCCCTGAGCACGATGGTATTTTCGTATGTTCTTTCATCACCCATGACACCTACCGACTGGACAGGAAGAAGAATAGCTGCGGCCTGCCATACCGAGTCATAAAGGGAGTGCCTGTGAAGTCCTTCAATGAATATCTCATCTGCCTCTTTAAGTATGCTGAGTTTCTCTCTTGTGATCTTTCCGAGAAGACGCACTGCGAGGCCCGGACCGGGGAAAGGATGACGTCGCAGTATCATCTCCGGAAGACCCAGCGCATATCCCACTCTTCTGACCTCATCTTTGAAAAGCAGCCTCAGGGGCTCCACCACCTTAAGATGCATTTTTTCCGGAAGTCCTCCTACATTATGGTGCGACTTGATAGTTGCTGAAGGCCCGTTAACCGACACTGATTCAATTACATCGGGATATATTGTACCCTGTGCGAGCCATTTTACATCTCTGATCTTGTGAGCTTCCTCTTCAAAAACCTCGATAAACACCCTGCCAATGATCTTTCTTTTCTTTTCAGGGTCGCTTACTCCTTCGAGCTCATTAAGGAACCGGTCAGAGGCATCAACCCCAATGATGTTAAGCCCGAAGTCATTGTACAATTCCAGCACTTTCCTGAATTCATTTTTCCTCAGGAGGCCGTTATCGACGAAAATAGATGTCAGGTTTTTTCCTATGGCTTTATTCAGCAGTGATGCTGCAACTGAAGAATCAACGCCGCCCGACAGTCCAAGGATCACCCTGTCGTCACCCAGTTGTTCCCTCAGGCCGGCAACAGATGATTCGGCAAATGAATCGGGAGTCCAGTCGGCCCTGCATCCGGATATATCTTTAACGAAATTACGGATCATCTGTTTCCCCTGCGTGGTATGCCACACCTCGGGATGGAACTGTATACCCCAGGTATCCTCTCCGGAAATATGAAATGCTCCCGCCATTACATCTGCAGTGGACCCGGTTATCTTGTATTTTTCAGGCAGAACCTCAATTGTATCTCCGTGCGACATCCATACCTGCGTACCGGGCGTTATACCCCTAAACAACGGATCATCACTGTTTATCTTTACCAGGTTTGCCCTGCCGTACTCACGATTTCCCGACCTCATCACTTCACCTCCGAAACCGTGCACCAGGTACTGCGCACCATAGCATATTCCCAGCAGAGGTTTCACTCCTTTGATCTTCGAAAGAGCCGGGACCGGTGCATGTTTATCATGTACCGATGCAGGGCTGCCTGACAGGATAACTCCCCTGACGCTTTCGTCAGGTTCGGGGAAGTGATTAAAGGGGTGTATCTCACAGTAAGTATTGAGCTCTCTTACCCTCCTGGCTATCAATTGAGTATATTGAGATCCGAAATCAAGTATCAATATCTTCTCCTGCATGATGGTGCCCCTTTACTATAGAAGAAGTTCAAAGATAGGAATTCTTTGATTACAGAATTATATTTTCCCGATCTCATAAGACTCACCATCAGTTGCAGCGAAAGTATGAGGGAATATTTCCCTGGCCTCCTCAACCAGCATTTCAATGTTCTTGTATCGTGCCGAGAAATGGCCGATGATAAGCGCTTTTGCTTCTGCTTCAGATGCTACTCTTGCAGCATCATGGGTTGTTGAATGTCCTGTAAGATTTGCCAGGTCGCCAAGATTCTTGTCGAAAGTGGCTTCATGATACAGGAGGTCGACTCCTTTCACAAATGAGGAGAGCCGGCTGAAGTATTTTGTATCACTGCAGAATGCATATGAGAGGGGGTCAGGGCCAGGGACAGTGATTTCATCATTTTTTATCACCTTACCTTCCGTGGTGATAAAATCCTCACCTTTCTTTACAGCGGGAATTCTTAACAGGGGTATTCCGTATTTTTCAATTGCCTCTCTGACAATATTTCTGTCGTAAGGTTTTTCCCTGAAGAGAAAGCCGAAAGAGGGCACCCTGTGCTCAAGCGGGAACGAGGTTACTGTCAGGTACTTATCATCCAGTATCTTTACCGGATCATTTCCCTGGAGCGGATTGAAAACGACATCAAAATCAAGATGTATGTCAAAATCAGAAAGGTGCGAAGCAAGAAGTCCCTGGTAATTCTGAGGCGCATAAAGATGAAGAGGGTTTGATCTCCCTGTAAGGCTGAAGGTTGATAAAAGTCCGTAGAGCCCGAATATATGGTCACCGTGAAGATGGCTTATGAAGATATGGTTTATTTTTCCGAACCGGATCTTGTTTTTCCGCAGTTGCATCTGGGTTCCTTCCCCGCAGTCTATCAAATACAACCGCTCATGCACATTCAGCACATGAGCGGTGGGAAATCTTTCTGAAGTTGGCAATGCAGAACTACTGCCAAGTATGGTTACTTTCATCGGGGCTCTGCAAAGCTGTCAGATTCAGGATATCATTTTTTCTGCATCTTTCACTGTTCCGGTTATAGTCAGAACAGTATCAAGCTGGGAAATTGTGATAAGTCTTTCAACGGCTTCATTCAATCCGCAAAGGACAAATGTGCCGCCGGCATTTTTGCATAATCTGTTCGCCACAAGAATGGCGCTCAGACCAGAGGAGTCGCAGTACTGGCATTTTTCAAGGTCAAGGATGATATTTTTCTCACCTTTGCCTGAAATCAACACCAGCTCTGATTTCAGTGCGGGAGCTATGTGTGTATCAAGCTTTTCCGACTGTATCTGTATAACTGTGCTGTTATTCCGGCTCTCGATTACGAAATCCATAATTATTTATATTTTACCCTCCTAATTTAGGAAATATTTCTATTCTTTTGAAGCTTTATTCTGTTTTTCTTCCATTTCTTCTTTTAAAGCTGCAAGCTGGGTAATATCTCCAAGAGTTGTTTTCTCGGCACCTGATTTCGTTTTCCGCGTTGATTTCCTGGGCTTTTCTGCCTCTTTTTTCCTGGCAGGTGTCTCGGCACTTTTCTTTTCATCTTCATAGGTTCTGCTGTGAGAGACTATGATTTTCTTTGCCGATTTGTTGAATTCTATAACCTTGAACATAAGTTTCTCATCAGCCTTAACCATCAGTCCATCCTCCTTGACCATATGCTTTGGCGTTGCAAAGCCTTCAACTCCGTATGGAAGAGCAACAACAGCTCCTTTGTCAAAGATATCTGTTACTGTACCTTCATGGACAGAGTCGACAGTAAAGAGCTTTTCAAAGACGTCCCACGGATTCTCCTCAAGCTGCTTGTGCCCGAGACTGAGTCGCCTGTTCTCTTTATCTATTTCAAGGACGACAACCTCAATTTCGGCATCAATAGATGTGAATTCAGCCGGATGTTTGATTTTCCTGGTCCAGGAGAGGTCAGATATATGAATGAGTCCGTCAACACCTTCTTCGATCTCGACAAATACCCCGAAGTTTGTGAAGTTCCTGACTTTTGCTTTGTGTTTTGATCCGACCGTATATTTTTCGTCAATATTCTGCCATGGATCGGTTTTGAGTTGTTTTATGCCGAGCGACATTTTTCTCTCGGTCCTGTCGAGTGTGAGAATTACCGCTTCGACATCATCTCCCACTTTCATGAACTCCTGAGCGCTCCTAAGATGCTGCGACCATGACATTTCCGAAACATGGATGAGTCCTTCAACACCCGGGGCAATCTCAACGAATGCTCCGTAGTCGGCCATTACAACTACTTTGCCTTTTACTTTATCGCCGATCTTGAGATCCGGATCAACTGAATCCCAGGGGTGGGCTGTAAGTTGCTTGAGACCAAGGGCAATCCGCTTCTTATCGTCATCAAAATCAAGAATAACGACATTGAGCTTCTGGTCGAGCTGTACTATCTCCTCCGGATGGTTAACCCTTCCCCATGAGAGATCTGTGATATGGATAAGCCCGTCAACCCCTCCAAGGTCGATGAACACTCCGTATGATGTGATATTCTTAACGGTTCCTTCAAGAACCTGTCCTTTTTCAAGTCGTGCGATGATCTCCTTTTTTTGCTGCTCAAGTTCAGCTTCTATAAGAGCCTTATGTGAAACAACCACATTCTTGAACTCCTGGTTGATCTTTACAACCTTGAATTCCATTGTCTTGCCAACGAAAACATCATAGTCACGGATTGGTTTGACATCGATCTGTGATCCGGGCAGGAATGCTTCTATTCCGAAAACATCAACTATCATGCCTCCCTTGGTCCGGCATTTGATATAACCGGTAATGATTTCGTCCTTTTCGAGCGATGCATTCACCCTGTCCCAGGAATTGATTGCACGTGCTTTCTTGTGCGAAAGGAGAAGCTGTCCTTTCTTGTCCTCCTGGCTTTCAACGTATACCTCCACGGTATCCCCTATTTTCAGATTCGGGTTGTAGCGGAATTCATTAAGGCTCACAACACCTTCTGATTTATACCCGATATTTATAACCACTTCGCGGGGGGTCATCTGGATAACTGTTCCCTGAACGACTTCATCAACTGCTACCGTTGAGAGAGTCTTGTCATAGAGGGCCTCATACTCCCTGAACCTGGGAGATTTTTCCTGCTCCTGGCTTTCAAAACTATCCCAGTCAAATTCCTCAGCCGATGGTTTTACTGACAACCCGGACTTAGACTCATCTTCTTCTCCGGCTTCTACTTTTTTTGGCTTCTTTTCTTTCTTTTCCTTTTTATCCTCTTCGGAAATACCCCTGTCATCAGCTGATCCTGAAACGTCAGGTTCTTCAGCTCTGGCAGCTTCAACTGCTTTCTCTGCTGTCTCTTCCTTAAAAGGGTTCTCTTCCACTTCAGGAAGTATCTCTTCGTCATGACGAAGAGA
>Ga0116204_1000395_pt1 | contig 24803 bp, 21 predicted proteins | sample LakKivwa52mmetaG_FD_94481 | JGI IMG/M metagenome (GOLD analysis project Ga0116204, IMG submission 94481) | Anoxic lake water microbial communities from Lake Kivu, Rwanda to study Microbial Dark Matter (Phase II) - Lake Kivu water 52m metaG | ecosystem: Environmental > Aquatic > Freshwater > Lake... | reverse complement strand
GCGTCATTCCGATCACGGCGACGCCTTCGATGATGCCGATCGTGGCCGGGATCGCTCCTTGCTTACGAATTTCTTCTTCGACCCGCAAAGCCGTCTTGACGTTATCGGGATAAGGCATCCCATGGGAAATGATTGTCGATTCCAAGGCGACGATGGCTTTTTTTGAAGCGATGGCTTCGGCGATGTGCGCAGGTATTTGGAGCATGTTATTCCGTCCTTAAGGCCACTACGGGGTCTTTATTGCTGGCGATGCGGCTCGGCATGAGCCCGGAGAACAATGTCAAACCAATGCTGATGAAGATAAGGGCAAAACCATGCCAGGGATTAAGCGAAGCGATATTTGATAAACCTTGGCCCGGGAATGCGTGATTCAAGATGATGTTGATGGGAATCGTGAATAATAGCGTGACGGCGACGCCGAAGACGCCGGCGGTGAATCCGATGATGACCGTTTCCGCCTCGAACAGGCGGGCAATGTCCTTCTTGCGGGCGCCGATGGCGCGCAGCACACCGATTTCTTTTGTTCTTTCGATCACGGACACATAGGTGATGATACCGATCATGACGCTAGAAACGACTAGCGAAATGCTGGCGAAAACGATAAGCACAATCGATATGACGTCAATCATCGTTCCAAGCGAAGCAGTGAGATTGGCAGCCAAATCGGTGTAGTAGATGTGTTCGGCGTCCGGTCGATCCTCATTCCAAGCATTGAGATAATTGACGATCGTCTTTTTGTCTTGGAAACTTCTGGGGAATATCGAGATGCCGGCGACAAGCGATAAGTTGATGGGCAAGGTTGTCTGCAGCTGGGCTAACGCGGCCACGAGAATCGGGTTGGTCGACAAGTCGGTTCCCAGATATTTGGCGTGGTTAATGTAATCGAGCGGCGAACTTTCAACACCCGCGTGGCGCGTGCTGAAGAAGTGCGGAATGGTGACGATGTTGCCGCCGACGTTGGTGGCTTCCAAATAGAAATTGTTGAAGTGATCGACGGCGATGGCCGAGGCTTTGTTTTCATCCATCATCGTGACGGCCAGCGAAGGCAGGTATCCAAGACCGGTCGCCATCAAATTGAAAGCTGAAGCTTCTTTAGGCCGCATGATGCCGGTGATTGTAATCGTCCGTCCGATGTCGGCATCGTCATATAGATCCGTCAGTTCGGTCGTGCCCGGGCGGCGGTACATGCGCATCTGCTTTGGTCCCGATAAGGCGTCGGTAACCATGATCGAACTGTCTTCATCGAAAATGTAATACTCGTCATTGTTGAATAAGCGTACCTGGGCTCCGAGAATGTCTTCAAAGGTTATCTTGGACGTCGTCGTGTCGGCGCTATTCAAGAAGCCGAGGTTTTGAAGCACGTCGCGGTCGACGCGGTTATACTCATCGACGATGAGCACGACTTCGTTTTCATTTTGCGGATAACGGCTGACCAAGGGATCGCCGAGAATTTCATAGTATTCGTTGACGAAGGTTTCATCGCCCAAAAGTTCGTGCCAGGAAGACGTCGATAGATTAGACAAGGTAGAAAAGAAACCGCCGCCGTCATCGCGCCAGTTGGCGACGTTTCCGGCTGGTGTTTTGACCACGAGGTTCATTCCCAAGGTATAGCGGTAGGAAATGCTGTTGACGGCATCCATCGTCTTCAATTGTTCGATGTAATCAAAATATCCGTGCGTCCAGTTGTTGACGTGTCCGGTGATGTATTGCCGGTCATAGACGAGCACTTCCTGGTCTTCCGGCAATAATGGATCGGTAACCGTGGTATCCGGCCGCGTCAGATTGTAGGCAACGGAATTGACAGTGATCGGAAATCCCGACAGCGTGCTCGATTCCATTTTATGGACGTAATTGGTGAAGCCGTTAGAAACGGCCAAAACGAGGGCAACGCCGATGATGCCGATGCTTCCGGCGACCGCCGTCAGAATTGTCCGTCCCTTTTTCGTAAGGAGGTTATTGAAACTGATGTGGAGCGCGGTGGAAAAACTCATCGAGGTCTTCTTGCCGACTTCCTCGCCGGTGATCTCGGTCAGTTTGGCGCTGCCGACGTTGGCGGTGTCGCTGGTGACGACGCCGTCGTTCAGGCGGATGATGCGCGTGGCATACCGTTCGGCCAGTTCGCGGTTATGGGTGACCATGATGACCAGGCGCTTCTTGCTGATGTCCTTTAGCATGTCGAGAATGGTGGTTGAGGTGACGCTATCGAGAGCGCCTGTCGGTTCATCGGCTAAAAGGATGTCCGGCCTATTGGCCATTGAGCGGGCGATGGCGACGCGCTGCATCTCACCGCCTGACAGTTGATTCGGTTTTTTGAACAATTTGTCCCCTAATCCAACTCCTTCGAGAACTTTGGTCGCTCGGCGGCGCCGTTCGGGCACGCTGACGCCGGACAAAGTCATCGACAGTTCGACGTTTTGAAGCACGTTAAGATGCATGATCAGGTTGTATGTTTGAAACACGAAGCCGACGCGATGGTTACGATAGCTGTCCCAATCGGCATCTTTGAAGTTCTTGGTCGACTTGCCTTCGATGATCAAATCGCCGGAAGTGTATTGGTCGAGCCCGCCAATCAAATTCAATAGCGTCGTCTTCCCGCATCCAGACGGACCGAGGATGGCGACGAATTCCTTATCGTGGAAGGAAAGGGAAATGCCTTTAAGCACTTCAAGCGGTTTCTTGCCGACGATGTATTCTTTTCTGATGTCTCTTAGTTCAAGCATGATGAAAATCCTTTAAGCAATGTCCTATTATACATAATAGGGTGCTCTTTGTCGTCTTTAGGGCTTTTTTCTTTATAAGTTCTTCCAGTATGTCTGGGACATGTGGGCGCGGCCGACGATGCCGTTTTCGATCACGGCTTCATACGTAAGTTCCATTTCATAGACGGGCTCGTTGTCGCGGTCGATGTGCTCGCCGATGTGGCATTGAAGCATCAAAGTAACGATTCCGGATGATTTTACCGCGGTAAGCTCATAAGAATAATTGGCGTTATAGGTGACGAGGGACGGATTCATGAACGGCGTGAATTCGTCGATGCGGTCGTTGACGAATCGGACGCTGCGCGCGCCTCCGGCCACTTGCAACGCCTGCTTGAAGTTTCCTTCGACTCTGTCGCTGGTACGCTTATAGTCTTTGGCGGACGTGCTGCCCAAGGGGAACGTTTCATCGCGCATCTCATATATTTTGAAGCCGGTCGCCCGTGTTTGTTCGTCCAGGGTGTAGCTATAATCATAACCGTCCTGGTAGTAAATGATGCCGGTGCCGGCGCCGTTGACGATGGAATTATCATAACGGGTCATCGTCTTCGTCTCGATTCTATGGCTGTTATTGAATCCGTAGTAAGCCCCATTATAGAAATCATGGTAGAGAATCGTTTCCAGGTACTCCTGGTCATATGAATTGATGACATCGTCGTTCGTGGCCAATAATGACATCAGCTCATCGGTGTTCGCTTCGTCAAGCTGCCCTTCATCTAGCGTATCGATGAAATTCCCCAGCGTCGCGTCGAATCCGCCAAACGTTATTTCCTCGTCGCTATAATCGACCGGTTCGGTCACTTCGCTCGTCTGTTCGGGGCGGTAAAATACTTTGGCTTCGGTGTCTTCGGGATAGTTGGCCGGGTTAAGTAACGTACCGGAAAAATCTCCCGCGGCTATCGTAAGATAGGTGCGTTCGATTTCATATTGCGCCAGTTTGCGGCGCGTACCGAAAACGGGGTTAAAATCGAAGTTCGGATTATAGTAACTTGGATCGGGCTGCGAATAAATCGACTCCCCCGACGGACGCTGGCAAGCGTTAAAAAGGGACGATAATAGCGCGATGATGACGAATCCTTTTTTCAATATCATTTAAATAACCCGCAAAAAGCCGTTATTTTCCGTTTCGTTTGTTTTTGAAATATCCGCTTATCAGCGCTTGGCATTCTTCCTCGAGCACCCCGGCGATAACTTCGGGATGGTGGTTGAGATTCTTCTGTTCATATAGATTATACGATGAGCCGCAGGCACCGCCCTTGACGTCTTTGGCCCCATAGACGATTGTGTCGACGCGAGCCCACAATAATGCTCCGGCGCACATCGAGCACGGTTCGATGGTGACGTATAAGGTACATCCGGGCAGTCGCCACGAACCTTGCTTTTTGCAGGCGGACCGCAAAGCGTTGATCTCGGCGTGGCTGGTCGGATCGTTAGTGGCTTCGCGCTTATTGTAACCGCGCGCAATAATACGGCCGTCCTTGACGATCAGGGCTCCGACGGGAACCTCATCGATGGCGGCGGCCTTCTTGGCTTCGAGCAAAGCCCGTGTCATGAAGTATTCGTGCGTATGGTTCATTCACTAATAAAACCACCGCACATGAGCGAGATGTTTAAGGATGCTACGTTTCCGTCCTGACCTGGTTCGCACTCATCTCATCGCGATGGCGTAAATATTATATCATAATCAAATCGTCATAAATATTGGACGAGCGCACGCCAAGAAGCGATTAAATCCGCTGCCCGCATCCTGGCGTTGGCCGGACTGGTCGAAGGCAATATCGTCCGCATGTGGATAAGGTGTGGGAAATGACGGTCGAACAGGGCTCCTGCGGTTTTTCCATTCAGGAAAATATGCTTGATCGAGGAATTTTTCAAGATGTCTTCGATGTCGCTGACAATGACGTTGGTGATCGAGGCGTCGCTTGAACCATCGATTTGGCAACTGTTGATCACGTCATGGATGGCGACGTGTTTATCAAGCAGGACCCGCTTCTTGCCTTCCCAATCGATGTTGACCAAGTCGACGTCGAGAAGGTTGGATATGACCTCATAGAAGCGATTGTGGGGATTCCCATAGTAGAATCCGTTCTCGATTGCTTTGACGGAAGGAAAGCTGCCTAGTATTAAAACGCGTGAAGCAGTGTCGTATACCGGTGCAAACGGCGAGATGATGTTTCTGGTCCGTGCCATAAGAAAAACAGGCCTGACGGCCTATTTTGTTAGTTTTATGACATCCAATCCGATGAACGGGCGCAGCACTTCGGGCACGAGGACCGAACCGTCGGCTTGCTGGAACTGTTCAAGGATAGCCGGGATAAGGCGCGAGGTGGCCAGTCCCGAGGCGTTCAGGGTGTGCATGAACTTCGTCTTGCCTTCGGCGTTGCGGTAGCGCATCATGCCGCGGCGGGCTTGGTAGTCGCGGGCGTTGGAGGCGCTGCTGACTTCTTTATAAATGCCCATTGACGGAATGTATACCTCGATATCGGACGTGCGGGCCATGGCGTGCGAGCAGTCGCCGGCGGCCAATTGGCTGACGCGGAAGTGCAATCCGAGTTTCTTGACGAGATTGGCGGCTTTATTGACCATCTCGATGAAGGCGGAATCGGAGTCGGTTTCGCTCGTATATTGGACGAGTTCGACCTTGTTGAACTGATAGCCGCGGATCATGCCGCGTTCTTCTTGGCGGTAGCTGCCGGCTTCGCAGCGGTAGCAGGGGGTATACGCAAAATACTTGCGCGGTAAATCAGTCGGTTTGAGAATCTCGTTGCGATGAAGGTTGACAAGAGCCGTTTCCGCGGTCGGGAGCAGGAACCGTTTCGGTTCGACCCCGTCGAGCCAGAATACGTCTTGCCTGAATTTGGGGAACTGCCCGGCTGTGAAGCCCGATTCGTCGTTCAGTAAATGCGGCGGCAGAATGAACTCATAGCCGTCTTTAAGGTGTTCGCTGATGAAGAAGTTGATTAAAGCCCATTCCAGGCGTGCGCCGACGTTAGTGTAAATCCAGGTTCCGGCGCCGGAAATCTTGGCCGCCCGGCCATAATCGACCAGTTTGAGCGAGGTCGCCAGTTCGACGTGATCTTTGATCGGAAAAGAGAATGTCGGAACGGTGCCAAACACTTCGACGACTTCGTTATTTTCCTTGCCGCCCGCCTTTAGATCGGGATCGGGTGTATTTGGCAAGGCGAATAGCGTCTCGTTAATCTTCTCTTCAAGCGCCTTCAATGCTTTTTCGTCTTCGACGATCGAGGCGTTAAGCTGTTTGACCGTGGCGAAAATAGGGGCGACGTCTTTGCCCTCTTTTTTAAGAAGCGGAACTTGACCCGACAAGCGGTTGACTTCGGCCTTGACCTGTTCGATCTTATGGATCAAAGCGCGCTTTTCCCCGATTTGGGCGACGATCGGCTTAAGGTCGACTTCCCAGCCTTTGCGGGCCAATAGCGCGGTGACTTCGTCGGTGTTCTTTTCGATTCTGTTGATATCTAGCATCGTGATGTCCTCATTCAGTTCGTCTTCTTGCCGTAGTCGACGAACGATTCATATATATCTTTGAGCCGTTTGGCGCTGATTTCAAGGTCCAGCGTCAGGGCTTTTTTGTAGGCTTTGTCAATCGTGGGTTCCGACGTGCCGTTTAAGAGCCGTTCCAGCGTTTTTTCGAGTTCGAAGTTGCTGTTGGCGATGTAGCCGGTCGTTTTGTCGGCGATCAAATCGGGGTAGATGGCGTCGCTTCTGGCAATGATTTGCACACGGCTCATCATCGGGTCGAGAATCGAGACGGTGCCGGCCGGGTAATAACTCGGCAGCATGAAGGCAACCGCATTTAGGAGTCCGGACCGGTATAGATCTTCATTAACCGTTTTATGAAGGTGGACGTTTGGTGGAGCTTTTCGGAATTCGCGCTTGAAAAACGATAACGAGAACAGCGTGGGTTGCGGACCGAAGTAGTAGAAATCGACTTGTGGGAACTTACGGGCGATCTGGATGTAATCGGGCAAGCCGCTGTCGGACGAGTAGCGGCCGTTGGCCATCACCAGCTTACGTGCCGGATCATGTCCGAAGTAGCGGATGAATATGCCTTTCTCGATCGTGTGGTCGCGGTTGAAGCGCCCTTTGATGACACCCTCGGAGAGGACCTCGATCGGCGTGGTGACGCCCAGATGCGTTAAGATGGCTTTGCCGCTTTCGGTCGGCACGATCACGAGCGTCGCCAACTCCAGCATCGCTTTGTCGCGGGCGGATATTTCCCATTTGTCGTCCCGCTTTTTCAGTAAACGGGCGTCGGGATCGTTTTCCGACATCAAGGCCGAGACGATGATCGGGATTTTGCGCAGGTGGGCGTTACGGATGTATCTATGGGCTTTGGTGCTGACGAAATGGGCGACATCGTAACGTTCGAGAGGATCGGTCGTCATCTCGATGCCGTTTAAGCGGCAGGCTTCGATGAGGTTTTTCATGACGCGCTTACCCTCATAGTTGTGGGTGTCGCGGCTTTTGGGTTGGAAATAGATTAAGACGCGCACGTCACTCCTCTTCGTCCTCGATGTCCTCGTCTTCCGCTTCGGAAGCGTTAGCGACGGCGATGGAGGCGACGGCTTGGTTTTCATCAAGACGGATGACGCGGACGCCTTGGGTCGCCCGGCTGGCAATCTTGACCTGCGTCAATGGAATGCGGATGACGACGCCTTCAGTCGTGATGATCATTAAATCTTCATCGCCGCTGACGGCGCGCATGGCGACGATGTTGCCATTACGCTCGGTGGCGTTGATCGTCAAGACGCCTTTGGCGCCGCGATTGGTGAGCCGATAGCTTTCGGCGGGCGACATCTTGCCATATCCTTTTTCGGTGATGACGAGGATATATTCGCCTTCGTCGGAGGTGGTGACCCCGATGACTTCGCCGCCATCGACGTTCATGGCCTTGACGCCCATGGTGTTGCGACCCATGTCGCGGGCATCGCTTTCATGGAATTTAACCATTTTGCCTTTGCTTGAGGCGACGCCGATGATGGCGTTGCCGTCGGTGTGCTTGACGTCGAGGAGCTGATCGCCTTCGCGAAGCGAAACGGCGATTTTGCCCGTTTGCCTGATCGAGGTGAATTCACTGATGGCCGTCCGTTTGATGAGACCTTTGGTGGTTACGAAGATTAAATAGTGATTGTCTAAATATTCGTCAACTGAGATGACCGACATGACTTTTTCGTCTTTGTCGAGATTGAGCAGGTTGACGATCGGCAGTCCTTTGGCGGTGCGGGAATATTCCGGCACCTGATAGCCGCGGATGCGGTACACTTTGCCTAAATTGGTAAAGAAGAGCAAATCGGTGTGCGTCCGGGCGTGCAATATCGTCGAGACGATGTCGTTATCGTTGGTGACCATGCCTTTGACGCCGTGGCCGCCGCGGTTTTGGGTCCTAAACGTGTTGGGAGCGACACGCTTGATGTAGCCCTTGGTCGTCAGCATGACGACGATGTCCTCTTGCGGGATTAAATCTTCATCGTCGATCGTGGAAACGTCGTTACTGATTTCGGTCATGCGGGTGCCGCCGAATTTAAGGGCGATTTCGTCAAGTTCGCCAAGAATGGCTTCGATGACGAGGGGACGGCTTCCCAATAGCGCCTGATAGGATTGGATCTTGCCTTCAAGATCGGCTTTTTCGTCTTGGAGCCGCAGTTTTTCCATTCCGGTCAGGCGGCGTAACGGCATGTCGACGATTTCTTTGGTCTGACGTTCCGACAAACCGAAGCGTTCGCTCAGGCTGGTTTTGGCGATGTCGACGTTGTCGCTATGGCGGATGATAGCGACCACTTCGTCGATGTTATCGATGGCAATCAGATATCCGGCGACGATGTGGACGCGCTCCTCGGCTTTATGGAGCATGTAGCGGGTCCGCCGTTCGACGACGACGATCTGATGGTCGAGATAATGGTTGATCATCGGGATGAGCGGGAGCACTTTCGGCTGGCCGTTGACAAGCGACAGGTTGATGATGCCGAAGTTGACCTGCAGCTGGGTGTTTTTATAAAGTTGGTTCAAAATGACGTCGGGAATCATGTCGCGGCGTACTTCGATGACGACGCGGATGCCGTCTTTGTTCGATTCGTCGCGGATGTCGGTAATCCCTTCGATGACTTTTTCCTTGACGAGATTGGCGATGGCTTCGATCATCGAGGCTTTGTTGACCTGATAGGGGATTTCCTTGATGATGATCTGCTTCTTGCCGTTGTCCTTTTCGACGATTTCGGCCTTCGAGCGGATTGTGATCGAGCCGGTGCCCGTCTCATAGGCTTGGCGGATGCCGCCTTTGCCTAAAATGTAACCGCCGGTGGGGAAATCCGGACCCGGTAAATAGTTGGTCATCAATTCCAAAACGGTGATGTCAGGATTGTGGGCGACGGCCTTGATGGCGCTGACGACTTCGGTCAGATTATGAGGCGGCATGTTGGTGGCCATGCCGACGGCGATGCCGGAGCTGCCGTTGACAAGCAGGTTCGGGAAACGCGAAGGCAAGACGACCGGTTCTTTTTCGGTGCCGTCGTAGTTATCGACGAAATCGACGGTGTCGGCGTTGATGTCGCGCACCATCTCCATGGCCATCTTGGCCATTCTGGCTTCGGTGTACCTCATGGCGGCGGCTTCGTCGCCGTCGACGCTGCCAAAGTTGCCGTGTCCGTCAACAAGCGGGTAGCGTAACGAGAACGGCTGTGCCATGCGCACCAGCGTTGAGTAAATGGCTTGGTCGCCGTGCGGGTGGAATTTGCCCATGACGTCGCCAACGATGCGGGCGCATTTCTTATAGGGTTTATCGGGTTGCATCCCGAGTTCGTTCATGCCGAAAATGATGCGGCGGTGGACCGGTTTAAGACCATCGCGGACATCGGGAATGGCGCGCGAGACGATGACCGACATCGAATAGTCCAGGAAGGCGCTGCGCACTTCGTGGGCGATGTCGACGTCAACGAGTCCGGCGGCAATGCCCGATTGGACTTCGGTTGCCGGCTCGGCCGGTTTCTTGGTTTCTTTAGCCATGGTGCGTCCTCCTTAGATATCCAGGTTCTTAACGAACTTGGCGTTTTTGTCGATGAATTCCTTGCGCGGCTCGACGTTTTCGCCCATCAGGCTGTCGAACACTTCGTCGGCCTCGATGGCGTCTTCCAGCGTCACGCGGAGCATCTTGCGGGCTTTGGGATCCATGGTGGTGTCCCAAAGCTGCTCGGCGTCCATTTCGCCAAGACCTTTGTAGCGTTGGAATGGATATTGGGCTGGTAGGTTTAATTGGACTTTGAGCGTTTCAAGCTGTTCGTCGTTATAGCAGTAATAGCTCTTTTGGTGATATTCGACTTTGTATAGCGGCGGCTGGGCGATGTAGATGAATCCTTTTTCGATCAGCTGACGCATGAAGCGGTAGAAGAATGTCAACAGCAGAATGCGAATGTGGCTGCCGTCGACGTCGGCATCGGTCATGATGACGATTTTGTGATAGCGCAGCTTGGCCAAATCGAACTCCGGATCGATTCCGGTGCCGATGGCGGTGATCATGTTGCCGATTTCGGCATTGGCGAAGATACGTTTCAATTGGGCTTTTTGGACATTCAAGATCTTGCCGCGCAACGGCAAAATGGCTTGTGTTTCGCGGTCGCGTCCGTTTTTGGCCGAACCGCCGGCGGAGTTGCCTTCGACGATGTATATCTCGCAGTTGGCGGGGTTTTTGCTTGAGCAGTCGGCTAATTTGCCGGGCAGCGTCGTGATGTCGAGCGCCCCTTTGCGGCGGATGTTGTCTTTGGCGTTTCTGGAAGCGATGCGGGCTTCGGCGGCCAGGCTGATCTTGTCGAGGATCTGCTTGGCAATCTTCGGGTTTTCCATCAGATAGCGGTTCAACTGTTCGCCGACGATGCCGGAGACGATCTTGCGGATTTCGGAGTTGCCGAGTTTCGTTTTCGTCTGCCCTTCGTATTGGGGGTTCGGGTGCTTGACCGAAATGATGGCCGTCAACCCTTCGCGGATGTCGTCGCTGGTGTAGTTTTCATCGTTGTCGCGGAGCACTTTGCCCTCGCGGGCATAGGCGTTGATGACGCGGGTGGTTGCCATGCGGAACCCTTCCTCGTGAACGCCGCCTTCGTGAGTGTGGATGTTGTTGCAGAAGGAATAGACATTCGGGACATAACCGTCGTTATACTGCATGGCGATTTCGGCGAACACGCCTTCGTCGCGTCCTTCGCAATAAATGACGTCTTCGATGATTGGGGTCCGGTTCTTGTTCAGGTATTGGACGTATTCGACGATGCCGCCTTCGTAGTGGAAGCTGTCGCTTACTTCCGGCATGGTGCGTTTATCGGTTATCGTGATGCGGACGCCGCGGTTGAGGAACGCCATCTGCCGCAGCCGGTCGCGGATTGTTTCGTAATTGAATTCGGTCGTTTCGGTGAAGATCGTGGCATCAGGTTTGAAAGTGACCGTGGTGCCCGTAAGCGACGAGGGACCGATTATTTTTATGGGGTTGGGGGCTTTGCCGCCGTTTTCGAAGCGGATGAACGATTCGTTGCCGTCGCGGTAGACGGTCACTTCGAGCCAAGCGCTCAGCGCGTTGACGACGGAAGCGCCGACGCCGTGGAGGCCGCCGGATACTTTATAACCGCCGCCTTCGCCGAATTTTCCGCCGGCGTGCAGGATCGTATAAACCGTTTCCAAGGCCGACTTTCCGGTTTTGGCGACGATGTCGGTCGGGATGCCGCGTCCGTTATCGGTCACGGTAATCGTGTTGCCTTCGTTGATGAAGACGTTGATCGTGTCGCAATAGCCGGCTAAGGCTTCGTCAATCGAGTTATCGACGATTTCCCACACCAGGTGATGCAATCCCGGGGAAGAAGTCGTGGCGATATACATGCCGGGCCGTTTCCTGACGGCTTCGAGGCCTTCAAGAACCTGGATGTTGTTGGCGGTATAGCTGGCGTCGGCCCGTTCTAGTGCTTTTTCGCGAGCCAATTCCTCGCGGACTCGGGCTTCTTGCATTTCTTTATTTGTCATGGAAGGTCCTCCTGGTTAATACGTTATTTTTAATGTCGTAGACCGTGCCAATGTCTTTTTTGAATTTGGTCGTCGTTACGAATACCTGTTCGAATTTCAATAGGAAACTCAGCAAGCGGTCTTGGGTCGGCACGTCTAGTTCGGATAGGACGTCATCCAAGACGACAATCGGTCGTTTGTCCTTGTCTTCGATCAGGAAGTAGGGACTGAGCTTGAGGGCGATGGCCAGCAGGCGGTTTTCGCCTTGCGAACCATAGCTGGCGATGTCTTCTTGGTCCAGCTGGACCGTGAAGTCCTCGCGGTGCGGTCCCTCGGATGTAACTTTCCGCCTAATGTCGGACTCGAGCGTCCGCTGATACATCGTCAACGCCCGTTTTTCAAAGTCGGTACCCAGAGCGATGAACGGCTCATAGACGAGACGGACTTTCAATTCGTCGCCGCGTATCGCTTTGACGATGCGTTCGATGATTTCGTTGATCCGCTCGAGATAGGCGCTGCGGCGGGTCACGATCGGCAAGGCGGCAGCGACCAATTGTTCGGTTATCGTCTGCAGCAGCAGCTGATTGATGGTTTCCTGTTTCAGCAGTTCGTTACGTTCCTTGAGCAGTTTCTCATAGCGGTTCAGCGCTTCGAGATAGTCGCGATGCTGCTTCATCAAGGCCACGTCGAGGAACTTGCGGCGGGCTTTCGGCAAATCGTCGAATAAGATTACGTCGCGCGGTTCGAACACGATCACGTTCGCCAGCTCAAGCAGTTCCGACAGTTTTCCGATCGGCTTGTCGTTAACCAACACTTTTTTGCCGGATTCATCAATGGCGATGGCAATCGTTTTGTTCCGTTCGCCCGTCTTGATGGCGGCTCTTATCGTCGCCGTTACGGCTCCGCGTTTGATCAGCCTGGAATCGTCGCTCGTGCGGAACGAACGGGCTAGCGACAGATAGTGGATGGCTTCGACCAGATTCGTCTTGCCGGCGCCGTTAGGGCCGACCAGCACGTGCAACCCTTCCTCGAAGGCAATCGTCAGCTTCTCGTAGGAGCGGTAATCGCGCAGCTCCAGTTTGGTGATGATCATGCGACGATGCGGTAGGAGATGTTTTGATACACAATGAGATCGCCGGGATATAATTTGCGGCCGCGGCGCTGTTCGTATACGTCGTTGACGTGCAAACCGCGCTCACGCAGGAAGGCTTTGGCCTGTCCCCCGGAATCGATGATGTCCGCCAATTTCAAAAACTGCCCCAGTGTTACATAGGGTGTCGTGATGCGGATTTGGCGTTCGGTTTTCACGGAAAAATGGCTCGTTTTTCGACTCCAATATATTATACCAAAAGGCACAAAAAAAGGGAATATTTATATTCCCTTTGCTTGACCTGTTTCAAATATCCCGTTTTTGGCTCAATACGTGCGCACCGGCGTCACTAACTGGACTAGGGAGTCATCTTTCTTGTTCTTAACCACAAACGGCTTCATTTCGCCCAAAAAGGCGATTGTGACGTCGTCGCACTGGGCGGCTCTGATGGCGGCCATGACGTAATCCGAGTTAAACGAAACGCTGAAGTCGTCGCCGGTATAGGCAAAGGTGGAGATGCGTTCGCTGGCCGATCCGACTTGAGCCGATTTGCTTGAGATCTCGACGCCGGCTTCGCTCATCTTCAGCTGCACGACGTTTTCCCGTTCGATCGACAGGAGCGACACGCGGTCCATCGCGGCGATGATCTCGCGCGAATTGACGTCCAGGAAGAAATTGAACGTCTTGGGGATGATGTTGTGGGTATTGGGGTACTCGCCGCCGATGAGACGCGAAGTGACCAATGTGTGGTCGAAGGCAATCAAAATCTTCTTGTCGCTGACGGAAATGAGCAGATCGGATTCCTTCTCGATCAAATGAGCGACTTCGATCAAAACCTTTGCCGGAACGTTGGCGTTGAACTTCACCAGTTTGTCGATGGTGATTTCCTTACGGGAAAGCCTGGCGCTGTCGGTGGCCGTGGCGATTATCTTGGAATCGAAGGCCTCGAGATTGACTGCTGTCAATATCGGGCGTTGTTCTTTGTTGGATGCCGCGAACGCCGTCTGCTCGACCATCTTCACGAATGTCTTGCTCGGCATTTCGATGACCACGCCGTCGGCGTCCAAGTCGAGTTCGGGATATTCCTCGAACCGCATCGCGTTGAGTTTGAATGACGATTTGCCGTCTCCCAACTCGATGATCGTTTCATCGACGATGTCGAGGGTGACGCTTTCGCCTTCCATGCGCCTGGCGATTTCGGTGATTATCCGTGAATTGACCAAAGCTCCGCCTTCTTTGTAATCGGAAATAATGGTACGACCGTCAATCATGAACGGAATCGTTGTTTTGATGGCGATTTCGTTATTGCTGCCTAATAAGTCCAATCCCTTATCGGTCAAGGTCAGTTTGATCTGCGACATGACGGGGATCGGCGACTTGCTTCCGATGGCTTTCGAAGCCGTGTTCAAGCCTTTGACGAAGGCCTCGCGATTAATTTTCAGTCTCATCTCTCAATACTCCTTTTAATGATGATAATAATAAGGGCGGTTGATAGTGTGGATAAGCGGTTTTTACGTTGACTCTATTGATATATTTTATCACATTCAGAACGATGCTTTTAGCGTTTTTATTAATAAAATCAAGGTTTAAGCCGTTTTTGCAGCTGGTCAATCGCGGTCACTAGCGAGACGTCCGTTTTCAACGATTTTTCCACCTTGGAAACGGCGTTCATCACAGTGGAATGGTCTTTGCCCCCAAACAGGGATCCGATCTTTAAAAACGGCATGTCGAGCATCGTCCTGATCAGATACATCGAAATGTGTCTGGCCATGGCGATTTGACTCGTGCGGATCTTTCCGGTCAGCTGGCTCGGAGTCAAATTGTAATAATCGGCGACGGTGTTGATGATCTTGGTCTCGCTGAGGCCGGTTTTCGGACCGTTTGGACCAATCAAGGGCTGTACCGACTCCACCGCCAGTTCCATATCGATGTGTTTGGCCTGTTTGATGTTGATGACGTAGAAAAGCAGACGGTTCAAGGCCCCTTCGAGCTCGCGGACGTTATTGGAAAATCGTTCGGCGAAGAACTCAAGCACGTCTTCATCAAAAGTCTTTACATCCAAACCATTGGTGGTTATCTTCCGTTTCAATATTTCGACGCACGTGGCGCGATCGGGCTTGGTGATGTTCATCGTCAGCCCGGAATTGAACCTCGAGACGAGACGAGCTTCCAAACCCTTCAGTTCGCTCGGATGGCGGTCGCTTGTCAGGATGATCTGCTTGCCGGCGTTGATCATCGCGTTGAAGATATGGAAGAACATTTCCTCGGTCTTCGTCTTGTCGGCCAAGAACTGGATGTCGTCGACCATCAAAACGTCGATCGATTTAAAGAAATCCTTAAGGTTTTCGCTTTCGCGGTCGCCGTGGACATAACGGATGAATTCTTCGACGAAGTCGTCGGTGGAAATATATAGTGTCCGTAATGTCGGGGCGTTGTCTTTGATATAATTGCCGATCGCGTGCAATAAATGCGTTTTTCCTAATCCGGATTGCGAATAGATGAACAACGGATTGTAATTAAAAAGTTTTCCGGGGTTGCTGGCAATCATCAAAGCAGCTTGGGATGCCTCGCGGTTGCTAGTGCCGACAACAAAGTTGTCGAACGTGAATTTCCTATTAATAAAAGAATTGGCAAAGAAGGTTGGTTTCTTCTCGGTCTGTTTGGCGATCGTCGGCAGTTCTGAGGCCTGGACGAACTTTAAGGAGAATTCCGATTCGGTCACTTCGCGGACGACCGAGGCGATCAGGTCGAGATATTTGGTGGCTAGTAGCGTGGCCGCGAGACCGGAGTTGACGACGACGACCATCGTGTTGGCATCGATTCCGTGGAGGTAGGATTCCGCAAAGAAGGAATCGTAGATATGTCTTTCGTTGATTTTGGTTTTCAGTCGTTGTAAAATCCGTTCCCACAATTGGGTTATCTCGCTAATAGTAGGGCGCATGTTTCTCTCCTGTGAAATCGAGAAAATTTTACCACATACACCTAAAAATAATAGAGAATTTCGGTGAGAAAATTTTTTATCCACACGCAAAAGGACGTAAAAGCACGATTTAAAGCGTTCATCCACAAAATCCACATCTTTTCTATGTGGAAAACTTTGTGGAAAACGAAACATGTGTTCACAATTGTGGAAAAATCAAAGCGAAAGAACGACAGTGGCGGGAAAATAATGGGAAAAAGCACATGATTTATTAAAAAATCACAAAAATATTCAAAAAAACGCCACTTCCGCGGTTTGTGTTGTTTTGCACATCTAGCCTTGGACGGCCTAATGATGTTTTGGCGTTTGTTTGATCATCACGCTTCTTTTGATTGACATTATATTTAGAAGAAATATATAATTTTCTACGCGTGTGAAAGACACACTGGAGGTTTATCATGAAACGTACATATCAGCCAAGCAAGCGCAAACACAAGAATGTCCATGGTTTCTTAGCCAGAATGGCCACGGCTAACGGCCGCAAGGTCTTGGCACGCCGCCGAGCCAAGGGAAGAGCCGTTCTTTCCGCCTAATTTGCGTATAAAAACCACAACTGCTTTCAGTATGTGGTTTTTTCATTCATAATATTGAATGATTGTGAAAAAGATATACAGACTGACCGACGACCGCGACTTTAAACAAGTCCTATCCGCCAATCACGTAACTAAAAACCGATATTACGTCGTTTATCATCTTCCCAATCAATCCTCGAGCGCCCGCATCGGCATCTCCGTGTCCAAAAAACTTGGAAACGCGGTGATCCGCAATCGCATCCGGCGCCAAGTCCGGGCCATGTTCGACGCCACCGACATATTCGCGGAGGCCTTCGACATCATCGTCATCGTCCGGCTCGAATACAAGCAAGCGACATTCCAAGAAGCAAACGGCAAGCTGTTGGAAATAATTGACGCCATTAGGAGAACTACTCATGAATAAAAAGACCAAACGTTGGCTGAAGATCGCCGGACTGGCCGCATTCGTGTTCATCTTGTCGGGCTGCACGGCAAACTTCTGCTCACCCGAAGATCAAGCGCGCATCATGTACGTCCAGGAAAACGGCGACTCCGACAGGACCAACGCCACCTACGACTTCAATGACAACTTGACGAAAATCATCGACAAAGCCGAAAGCGCCGGCATTGCTACCCCGTCGGAAGATTATTGGGAAGCAATCGATACCCGCGTCCTGGCTGCGGCCACCACCCGCGCCGGAGCGCAAGCCGGGTCGCTCACCGATGAAGAAATACTCACCCAATTCGGCTACGTCAAATTCCTCGGCGGCTCAAATGAGCTATGGGCTAACTGGGATGCCTGGACCAACGAACTGAAACTCATGCTCGGGGTCGAGGCCACGCCCGATTCCGACTTTTCCAAGTTATACAAACAGGAAATCAACACGGCATATCTGAATTACCGCGCCTGCATCGCCATCGAAGACGGCAATTACGGTCCGACCGAACAATACTTCTTCCACGCCAAGACGTGGGGCTATGCGTTTGAAAGAGGGCTCATCGAAGGCTTGTTCGTCTACCCGGTCGCCTGGCTCATCGAAACGTTCGCCGTCATGTTCGGCATGGCGGGATGGGGACAGGTTTTATCGATTCTATTGACGACCATCATCGTCCGTGGTCTATTACTCGCGGCGACGTTCAAATCGACCCTCGGCACGCAAAAAATGACTTTGCTTCAACCGGAACTGGCCAAAATCCAATCCAAGTATCCCAACTCGGCCACCAACCAATACGAAAAGCAGCGGTTGGCCCAAGAGCAGATGGAACTATATAAACGTAACGGCGTTAACCCGTTCTCGCAGATTTTGATCATGTTCCTGCAGTTCCCGATCTTCATCGCCGTTTGGGGCGCGATGACCGGCTCGGCCATTTTGGCCACCGGCAGCTTCCTCGGACTCAACCTGAACCAATCGGTCGGCAGCGCCATTACCGGCACCTTGTTCGTCGGCGGTTGGTGGACGGCCATCATCTTGTTCATCCTCATGGGCGTCAGCCAATTCGTCGCCATGAAGCTGCCCAACTGGCTCCAGAAGAAGGATGTCAAAAACGTCAGCCACACGATGAAGAACCCCTCGGCTGACAGCCAGCAGAAACAAATGAAACTGATGAGCAACGTCATGTTGATCATGATTATCGTCATGGGCTTCTCGTTACCCAGCGCGATGGGCATCTATTGGTTCATCGGCGCGCTCATCTCGATCGCCCAGACCTTTATTACCAGGAAAGTGATGGAACGCAAGCAATGAAAACCTATTCGGCGAAAACACTTGAAGAGGCCTTACAGCTGGCATCGACCGAACTGAATATCACGGTCGAAGAACTCAATTACGAAGTCAGCGAAGAGAAAAAAGGCTTGTTCGGCAAGAAGACGACGATCATCGTATACGAACTGGCCGACGTGGTCGAGTTCGCCGAGAAGTATCTCATCGATGGCATTGCCACGTTCGGCATCACGGCGACCACCAAAACCACCCTCAAAGAAGACATCATCAATATCGCCCTCGACACCGACCATAACTCGATTCTGATCGGCAAGAACGGCCAAACGCTCCAAGCCATGAACGAACTGGTGCGCCTGGCGACATCAAGCAAGTTCAAGAAGCGCTACCGGATCCTCCTCGACATCAACGAATATAAAGACAGCAAATACGACAAACTGATATCCATCGCCAAACGGACGGCAAGGGAAGTCCAGCGGTCACGCCAAGACGTCACCCTCGACGCGATGCCGGCCGATGAACGGCGCGTCATCCACAATGCCTTGACCGGCATGCCGCACATCAAAACGGAAAGCGTCGGCGATGGTCGCCATCGGGCCATCATGATCCGCTACGTCGAATAACAAGGCCCACGGGCCTTTTATTTTATTGTGTTAGAATTATCTTATGTTTGACACCATCGTCGCTTTGGCGACAGCCCCCATCAAAAGCGCATTGGCCATCGTCCGCCTGTCGGGCGAAGACAGCCTAGCCATCGCCAGCAAAATATTCACCAAAGACCTGAATGAATTGTCGGCCGGCCAATATTTCGGCCGCATCGTCTTTCAGGGAGAACTGATCGACGAGGCCGTCACCCTCGTTTTTCGAAAACCGCATAGTTTTACCGGCGAAAACACCGTCGAATTCATCACGCACGGGTCGCCGCTGATCGCCCAGCAAGTCATTGAAGCATGTCTTGCCAATGGGGCGCGCCTGGCTACCCGCGGCGAATTCAGCAGTCGCAGTCTCCTCAACGGCAAACGCGATTTGATCCAAATCGAAGCCGTCAACGACATCATCAACGCCACCACCAACGAGAGTAAGCGGCTCGCCTTATTAAGTCTCGACGGCTCTTCAAGCGCGCTCATCAATCCGATCAAGACGGCCATCGCCGACATCCTCAGTCTGATTGAAGTCAACATCGATTATCCCGAATACGAAGACCTTGAACCAATCGACCGTCAAAAGATCCTTCAGCAGATTGCCGCCATCCGAACGAACATCGATAAGCTCGTCGCCCAAGGCCAGCAAGGCCGCATCATAAAAGAAGGTTTGAACTTGGCGATAGTCGGGAAACCGAACGTCGGCAAATCGTCGTTGCTGAACGCCTTGCTCAAAGAAGACAAAGCCATCGTGACGGAAATCGCCGGGACGACCCGCGACGTTGTCGAAGGCGACATCAATCTTCACGGGTTGGTACTTCATCTATCGGATACCGCGGGCATACGCGAGGGACTGGACATGATCGAGAAGATGGGCATCATGAAATCCCGCAAGGCGATCGAAAAAGCCGACGTTGTCATCGTCGTCCTCGACGCCTCGAAAGAACTTGATGCGGAAGACACGGCCATTCTCGAGATGACCAAAAATTCCAAACGGATCATCGTCTATAACAAATCAGATCTTAAACCGATTCGTCTTAACGACGGCAAACTATACATATCGGCATTACTTAAAGACATCGTCGGGCTAGAAAAAGCCTTGATATCCTTATTCGGCATTGAAGAGGAATGCTATATCCGCCCGAGCCTTAACAACGCCCGTCAGCTTGGCCTATTACAAAATATCGACCGGTCGCTACAATCCGCCTGGCAAGACGCCGATAACGGCCTCAGCTTCGATCTGGTGAGCGCATCGCTTCAGGAAGCGTATTACGACACGCTGAAATTGTTGGGCCTTGATGCTTCCGCGGATTTGTCCGACGAGATCTTCTCGCGGTTCTGTGTGGGAAAATGAGCTATCTGACCGATACCCACTGCCATCTTAACGACGAGCAGTTATATCCCCATGCCGACGAATTGATCGCCCGGGCCGTACTCGCCGGTGTCAAACGGATGTTCGTCGTCGGCTATGACGAGCCATCGTCAAAAACCGCGATCGAATTGGCCGACCGTTACGAGCAGGTATATGCCATCATCGGCATCCATCCGACCGAACTGACCGATGATTTTGAAGCGCGGTTACAAACAATTGAGCAATTGGCGCAGCACCCCAAGGTCATTGCCATCGGCGAAACCGGCCTCGACCATTATTGGAACAAGACAGAACACGAACATGTTCGTCAAGCACAGGCCTTCAACGCCCATATCGAATTGGCCAACCGCCGCAAATTGCCGATCGTCGTCCATAGCCGCGACGCGATTCAAGACACACTCGAAGTTATGAAACGCAATCAACCTCGATACGGAGGCGTCATGCATTGTTATTCCGGACCGGGCGAACTCGTCGGGGCTTTCGTTGAACTCGGCATGTATATCTCGTTAGGCGGACCGGTCACCTTTACTAACGCCCGCGTGCCGAAGGAAGTAGCCTCCATCGTTCCAAATGACCGTCTCCTGGTCGAAACCGACAGTCCCTATCTAGCGCCGCATCCAAACCGCGGCAAGCGCAACGAACCGGCACTGCTGCCGCTTGTTGCCAAAACTATTGCCGCCATCAGAAACGAAAGCTACGAAAGCATTTGCGAACTGACGAGCGCCAACGCGGAGCGCTTGTTTCACGTGAAACATTTATGAAAACAAAGTTTGACTCGGCCATCGTCGTCGAAGGCAACACCGACGCCGCTTATCTGAATACTTTCATCGACGCCGACCTCATCACCACGAACGGATCGGATGTTCCACGTGAAACAATTATATATCTGACTACTTTATCAAAGATAAAACCGTTGCTGGTCTTAACCGATCCCGACGGTCCAGGCCAACTGATACGTCATAAACTTGATCAGTCGATACCCGGGTTGCGGCATGCTTATATTCCAAAAGAAGTTGCCATAAAATCCGGACGCGTCGGCGTCGCCTACGCCCCAAAGGAAGTAATACTCGATGCTTTATGCAAAGCCGATACACCATTGCCAACGACTCGAGGGACGGTCACCATGACGGAGCTTTATGACTTGGGCTTGTTTGGTCAAACCGATTCGATGGAAAAACGAGTCCGGGCAGCCGCTTCGCTGGGGCTCGGGCATCCAAACGGAAAGCAGTTTCTGAATCGCGTCAACAGTTTGAATATCAGCATTGAAAAAATACGTGAGGCGGTACACCAACATGGCTAAGACACCGACCAAGGACCATATCGTCAGTTATCTTTCTTCATACGACATGAAACCGATTCATCGGCTCGGGCAAAATTTCCTGATTGACGAAAACATCGCCGCCTTGATTGTGGCTAACGCCGCCATCGGCGCTTCCGACAAGGTTTTGGAAATCGGTCCCGGTTTCGGCGCGCTGACGCATCATCTGGCCCCCCTCGGCGCCGCACTCGATTTGTATGAGCTCGATCAGAAGATGTGCCAGTTCCTTATTGACCATTTCGGCAAAGACCCGCACATTGCCATTCATCACCAAGATGGACTTAAGGCCGACTTCGGCGCCTATGACGTCATCGTGTCCAATCTGCCTTATTATTTGACTACCCCTTTCATCGAAAAGACTTATCGCGAAGGAAAGAACGTCAAACGCGCGGTATATATGATTCAAAAGGACGTATTGCCGCGATTAATCGCCGCGCCGGGAAGCGACGGCTATGGTCCTTTGGCGGTCATGTTGGCGTATTTAGGCACCGTAACCCCGCTAATCGAGGTCAAACCCGCTTCCTTCTATCCGGAACCGCCGGTCGATTCATCAATCGTCAAGATCGAATTCCATCATAATAACGACGAAGGTTTTGCCAAGAAAATGGACAAGTTGGTGCGGGCGTTATTCCTATCACGCCGCAAAACGACGCTCAATAATCTGGCACGCTATTTGCAAAGCAAGGAAAAGGCCGCGGAAGTGCTGCAAAAAGCCGGCATCGGCCTCTTAAAGCGGCCCGAACAGCTATCGGTCGCCCAATTCGCCATTTTGACGGAAATGCTGCGTTAATCGCGGCGTTCTTCTTTGCTTTTATGCCGTTTCTTTTCTAGAATAGAGCGTGACGAACCGAGGTAGAGGACATGATAGTCAAAGCATATGCCAAAATCAACATCGCGCTAGACGTATTGCGGAAGCAAGACGATGGTTTTCATGAATTGGACATGGTCATGGCACCCCTCGATCTCCATGATTCGATTGAAATCAGCTTAGTGCCGCCGAGCTTTGACACACTGGTCACCTGCGATTCCTTTGATTTAACGACAGGTGAATACAACCTATGCACGATCGCCGTCAACAAGATGCGCGAGTTTTACAAATTCAAGGAGAAGTTCCGCATCCACATCCATAAGCGGATTCCAATGTCGGCCGGTTTCGGCGGCGGCTCGAGCGACGCCGCGGCCACCATTCACGGCATCATCAAACTATTGAAACTTCAGACTAAGGAAAGCGACATCATCGCCCTATGCCGCTCAATCGGCAGCGACGTTCCCTATTTCTATCGCCTGTTGCCGTCGCGAGTTCAAGGAACAGGTGAAATTTTGACTCCGATCATTATCAAAAATCACTATTACGTATTGATCGTCAAACCAGTCGAAGGCTTGTCGACCAAGGAAGTGTTCGCCCGTTACGATCAGATGTCGGGCGAAAAACACGATATCATGCCCGTCATCGAGGCGCTGACATCGGGCGACGATGTGAAACTCAAAGAATCGATGTTCAACGCTTTGGAACCGGCGGCGATATCGCTATGCCCGGAAGTCGCCGAAATCAAACAGAAACTGACCGCCGACGGCGTCGAACTGGTGTCGATGTCGGGATCCGGTTCGGCCGTTTTCGCACTCGACAAGCGTCTTAACAAACTGGAAAAACTCGCTAAAAAGTACATCAATCTGGGTTATATCGTGTTGTTGACGGAAATCAAGAAATAACGAGGGTTCGCACATGAAACTATTCACGATCATTCTGGCCGCCGGCAAAGGCACGCGCATGAAATCGCGCGACGAAAACGTCAGCAAAGTCGCCTATCCTATTTTAGGCAAGCCGTTGGTCCGTTATGTCTTGGACGCCGTCAAGCCCTTTGGAAGCGAACGCACGGTCACCATCGTCGGCTTCGGCGGCGAGATGACCAGCTCGCTCGTAAGCGATTGTTCCGAAATCGTTTGGCAGCGGGAACTGAAAGGAACGGGACACGCCATCATGCAGGTGGCGCCGTTATTGGAAGGAAATGAAGGCACGACCCTGATCGTATGCGGCGACACACCACTATTGGAAACAGCGACGTTACGAAAACTGATTACCGAACATCAAACCGCGAAAGCGGATTTGACCATCCTATCCGCGGTGCTGGACAACCCGACCGGCTACGGACGCATCATCCGCGACAAAAACGGTTATGTCACCGGCATCGTCGAGCAGGCCGACGCCACCAATGAGCAGCAAGCCATCAGGGAAATCAACGCTGGCGTCTACGTGTTCGACAATAAAAAGCTGTTCGACCACCTAAATGATCTAACGACCAATAACAAACAAGGCGAATATTATCTGACCGACCTGATCGCTTTGTTCCATCGGCAAGGCTACGCCCTCAACGCCTCAATCGTCGCCGATTTCCGCGAAACGCTTGGGATCAACGACCGGGTCCAACTCGCGGAAGCCGCCGCCATCATTCAAAATAAGATAAACAAAACCCACATGAAAAACGGCGTCACGATCGAAAGCCCGCTTAATACCTATATTGGCCCCGAAGTCAAAATCGGCCCCGACACGGTCATTAAACCCGGATGCTACATTATGGGAACGACCACAATCGGCGAGCACAACACGATTGGGCCGGACACCACCATTGAAAACATGCTGGTCGGAAACGGCAACCTGATCATCAAGTCTTATCTTGTCGATTCCACGATTGGAAACGACAATAAGGTCGGTCCGTTCACGCACATGCGCGGCCATACCGAATTGATGAACAACACCCGCGTCGGCAATTTCGTGGAAACGAAAGCCGCGGTGCTCCATGACGGGGTCAAAGCGGCGCACCTAACATACCTTGGCGACACGACGATCGACGAAAAAGCCAACATCGGCTGCGGGACGATCACCGCCAACTACGACGGCGTCAGCAAGTGGCACACCCACATCGGCAAAAACGTCTTCATCGGTTCGGGCACGACCATTATCGCCCCGCTGACGGTAGCCGACGATGCCTTCGTGGCCGCCGGCTCGACATTAAACGAAGACGTCGGTCCCGACGATCTGGCCATTGCCAGGGCCAGGCAAGTCAATAAACCGGGCATGGCTAAGGAAATACGGCGAAGAATTCAAGAGAAAGCCAAACGCAAATAAAGAAAAATCCGCTGAAACCCAGCGGATTTTTGATTGGAATTGTTTTATCGACTATTTCTTTTTCGCTTTGATCGCGGCTTGCGCGGCGGCTAAGCGGGCCACGGGGACGCGGAACGGGGAGCAGGAGACATAGTCGAGTCCGACGTTATGGAAGAATTCGACGCTGACCGGATCGCCGCCATGTTCGCCGCAGACGCCGAGGTGGAGATGCGGGTTGGCTTTACGGCCTTCGTTAACCGCCATCTTGACGAGTTTGCCGACGCCGTTTTGGTCGATGGTCTGGAACGGGTCTTGT